>WLWD01002338.1_pt1 | contig 59788 bp, 42 predicted proteins | sample 6712731 | NCBI WGS metagenome assembly WLWD01 (sample SAMN12718690, study PRJNA576275) | sponge metagenome | isolation source: marine sponge | host: Mycale hentscheli | place: New Zealand: South Island, Marlborough, Capsize Point | collected 2014-11-01 | reverse complement strand
ACGCTTTGCCACACCCACACGCAGGAGTACCAAGATTCTCAGACACCTCTACTTGTTGATACATATTGCGTCAACATAAGACCAAGCTGACAAGCTGACAAGCTGACAAGCTATCCACTTCCCAACCACCCCAGTGCAAATTTAAATCATTATTGATACGTTAGAACCTAGCTGATGTAGTCCTTGTATTGTGAGAAGGAACTCAAAACAGCACACCATTAAGTGGCCCTTTAACCGTGGAAAAGGTAAAAATACTAGTGATGTGCTTGAACACAAATGGCGAGCGAGCCTAAAGACTATACTACTTTTATATGAATGATTTTGACTTCTAACACTGAAGCTACTGAAAATAAGGTTCAGTTTTTTTAATTTCGCATACACGGTAAATGGATTTCAGTGCCATAGTAACAAAACTCTGCAACTGCTTGAATTGAAGGGAAAAAACAACAAAACAATACAGGTTATTTAAAAGTTTTCTTTAGCTAAGCAGTGGTTGTAACACACAATGCTTTGACACAACTGGACATGCACCTACACAGACTTACCTTCGTGGTAGTCTAGTGGACAATGTATTTTCAAGTAAGTACTGTTGCGCACGGCTTATAACCATGACAAAGAGCTCATTGACTTACCACAGCCACTAACTCGAATAGAAATGGAGGTCCCTTAAGTTTTCAAGTTTTAACTGCACCCGCAAAAGAATTCAAAACGGTAAACAATTCAATTTCTAGGGTGATACGGGTACTGATCGATAAACCAGAGGATTCTGTTTAGTGCAATTTGGGATGGGGTCGACAACCAAACTAACACAAAAACCGAGGGTCAAAGTACAAAAATGCCTTACGTACGTCCATACATATATACAAATAAATAAACTAGTGGTGTGCTTGAGCACAAATGGCGAGCGAGCCTTAAACTACACTATTGTTAAATTTGATTTTAACAACTAACACTCAAGCTATTAAAATGAAGTCTAGTCTTTAAATTACGTATGAGGTAAAGGGGTTTCAATGTGATAGTAACCGTTCCCGCAACAGTTTGAATTGAAAAAGAAGCAACAAAATCAAATCACGTTATTTAAAATTTTCTTTGTGATATTCTTAATAGTAGTTGTAACGCACAATACTTTCACACAACTGAACATACCTACGCAAGACTTATGTTCGTGGTTCGTCTAGTGGACAATGCATTTTTAAGTAAATACTGTTGAGTAGGGCTTATAACTGTGACAAATAGGCATTAATTTACCACCGCCACTAACTCGAATAGAAATGGAGCTCCCATAAGATTATGAGTTTTAACTGCACCCGCAAAACAATTCAAAGCCTTAAACAATTCAATTTCTAACTAAGGTGATACGGGTAATGGTCGCTAAACCGGATGATTCTGTTTAGTGAAGTTTGGGACGGGGTCGAACGCGGAGCGAACACAAAAATACGGAGGGTCAAAGTACAAAATGACATCCGTACGTCCATATATATAAATAAACTAGTGGTGTGCTTGAGCACAAATGGCGAGCGAGCGCCTAAAGACTATACTATTTTTTATTGACTTCTAACACTGAAGCTACTGATAATAAGGTCCAGTTTTTAAATTTAGCATACAGGGTAAAGGGATTTCAGTGCCATAGTAACAACTCTCTGCAACTGCTTGAATTGAAGGAAAAAAACAACAAAAACAATACACGTTATTTAAAAGTTTTTCTTTGTGATATTCTTTAGCTAAGTAGTGATTGTAACACACAATGCTTTGACACAGCTGGACATGCACCTACACAGACTTACCTTCGCAATAGTATAGGTGGACAATGTATTTTCAAGTAAATACTGTTGCGCACGGCTTATAACCATGACAAAGAGCGCATTGACTTACCACCGCCACAATGGAAGTCCTGTAAGTTTTCACGTTTTAACTGCACCAGTAATAGAATTCAAAAAGGTAAACAATTCAATTTCTAGGGTGATACGGGTACTGATCGATAAACCAGAGGATTCTGTTTAGTGAAGTTTGGGACGGGGTCGACAACCGAACTAACACAAAAACGCGAGGGTCAAAGTACAAAAATGCCTTACGTACGTCCATACATAGATACAAATAAACTAGTGGTGTACTTGAGCACAAATGGCGAGCGAGCCTTAAACTACACTATTGTTAAATGATTGATTTTAACAACTAACACTCAAGCTACTAAAATAAAGTCGAATTACGTATGCGGTAAAGGCCCCAGCCCCAGCCCAAGCCCAGACTACAGCAGGCTCCAAGACCATTAGGTCCGCCAACACAGAAACCACTACCCCAATAGACCAAGGAGCAACAGCTTGCCCAATGGAAACTGAACCAGAAGCAGAAGGATTCAATGCCCATAGTAACCGCTCCCGCAACCGTTTGAATTGAAAAAGAAGCAACAAAATCAAGTCACGTTAAAAGTTCTTTGTGGCATTCTTAATAGTAGTTGTAACCACAATACTTTCACACAACTGAACATACCTACACAAGACTTACCTTCGTGGTTCGTCTAGTGGACAATGCATTTTCAAGTAAATGCTGTTGAGTAGGGCTTATAACTGTGACAAATAGCTATTAACTTACCACCGCCACTAACTCAAATAGAAATGGAGCTCCAATTAAGTTTTTGCGTTTTAACTGCACCCGCAAAACAATTCAAAGCGGTAAACAATTCAATTTCTAAGGTGATAAGGGTAATGGTCGCTAAACCAGAGGATTCTGTTTAGTGAAGTTTGGGACGGGGTCGAACGCCGAGCGAACACAAAAATACGGAGGGTCAAAGTACAAAATGACATACATACGTCCAAACATATAAATAAACAAACATCCCCGATTTTCAATTGTGTTACCCCTGTAAGTGTCTCGCTCTCTATGCTCGATCGCCATAAATAAATAAACATCCCCGATTTTGGATTGTCTTACCCCTGTAAGTGTCTCGCTCGCTACGCTCGTTCCCAATTACATAAGAGCTAGAATTTTAGTTTTTATTGGCGAGTGAGCAAAGCGGTTGTGATACTACTATAGTATGTCCAAGTTGGGTTGGCACCACTACTGTGTCCCAAGAAATATTCTGATGTTCACAGGATTCAGAAGTACAGCACTGTTAATTTGTAGCTAGACTAAAATTATCAATTGTTTCATTTATTTATAATAATGTATATGAAAATTGATGAAAAATGATAGAATTTAAGTAGTACACATACAAAAAATAGTTGTGATCCGAGTTGAAGGTGGAGTTCTGCCTGAGTTGGTCCTAATCCTTACTGTCTGGGGTGTAACTCCCAGGCAAAGATAATTGAAACTGAAGGACCAGCTCTGGTATATAACCTGAGCAGTAGTGAATATGTGCTTCGCCCAGAATTAAATTCAAGCTAATGCAGAATATCATTTTAACATATCGGTAAAATGGCAAAACTAACAAAAACAATAAAAGTAAACAATTATATCCTAGAAACTAATGTTTGACGATGTTCGGCGAGGTTCGACGATCTTCGATAATACGCCCCGAGGAATCTTTCTCACTGTATTGCAGACTGGCTACTGATACGTGAGACATCTGTCTGGTTTGACCCAGACACATGGGGGGGGGGGGGGGGGGAAGGGCTGATCCGCTGTAATGGATTAGTCGGTTTATTGCTCTGGGGTAAGTCTTCCCTTTGCAGAGTATGTCGACTGTGCGAATTACATCATCATCGCCAGGAAAGACTTGGATAACTTTGGCAAGGGGTCATCACTGCTGACTGGGAAAATCATCTTTGAGCATCGCCGACCTTGAGGTTGTAGTTCTTTCTGTGCCACTTGGACCTTGCATTAAGTGATTGTAGTTATCTAGCTCCAGGGAGGTCCATAAGTCGTTTGCAATAAGGGTTGCCCGCACCCGCCTACCCGCAATTTTTTTGTGATGGTTGCTATGCACCGATTACTTACTACATTGTATACTTACAGGGGCTTCTCTACTACAACACAAGGACAAAGTACCTGCCGAAGGAGCCGCTCACTAATTTTAGAGCGAATCTGGAGGAAATATTGGGGCCTGGTTATAAAACTTTGAGGCACTTTTTTGGAGCGGTGCGGTAAGTTGGAGCTCTGCAATTTGGTGCACTATTAGCCGAGCTGATACTCTACTGCAAGACAGAGAGTTCTTATCCATTTCAATATTACTTTATGATATATTCGCAATTTTTTCTATTTATAAGATATTAAAAAATTCTCGTTGTAGTGCAGTTCATTTTATTTTGGTTTACCCGTGTATAAAATTTTTGTATCGTTCTCATTATTAGATTCCACGAAAAACTGACCCAAAATTTGGAACTTTAATTCCACTCTAGCCCCACCCCCATATCTCGTACTGCGAGTACGCGAGCAATTTTTTTTTTCAATTAGTTTGTATTGGTTCTAAAAAGAGCCCGCCTATATCAAGAGTAAACAAACATCAATACAACAATAACAAGAGAGTCCGAAGAGAGAGCAGTTTATTGGAGATAGCCAAAGGTGAAGGTATTAGATTTGCGCAGCTTGGGAAGTCTTCGCTCCGCAGAAACCGAGCCTGGTGGATCCATCCACTTGAGTTCAGGTGCGCATAGTCAGGAGACCGGCTACTGGTGGAGATGGGGCAGCATGGTGCAACCTTGCTACGCGAGCTCAGGACGGGACGTATGGAGAGTTGCTGTATCTGTAAAACGGAATATGAGAAACAAGAAGCTAAACCTAAAACACCACAACTTCGCAAAGTATACTTCTGCTACTACGCGCGATTTGTTTCTGCTCGAGTTTATAGAAGGCTGGCCGGGTATTATGGCGGAATAAATGAATGTCCGGATCTACAGGCGGTGCGCGTGCTATGTGCGGGCCCACCATTAATGACAAGGTTCATCGTTTCACTTTTATACTCAGTTTTTCAAAAAGTGTCATTCCGTAAGGGACAGGGGGATCCCAGGATCAAGTGGAATGGCCAGAGTGGTCGAAGAGTTAGATAGATCTGCTTCAGCCAATAATGTAGCTTAGCTCATGAAAACATGAGAAGTGCAGGAGCAAGTACACTTTCAGAGGAATAGTTTTCATTCCTTTAACCCCAGCTCCACAGTCCCCCGAAGAGCGAGCGCGAGGAGGAGTGGGCTGAGGTTTATGTAGTGAAGTGGGGAGAGCTATTTTAGTTGACTTGCTTCGAGAGTAGGCTTTGTACTTCCATAATCTCTTTCTTTGCTCCAATGAAGTTAGTGCCATTATATAGAGAATATTCAGTGGCAGTGCCTTGTTATAGACACAGAAGAAACGACGAAGTGCTGCAAGAAATTCTTTGGTAGTGAGTTCTGCACACAATTCAATGTGAATAGATCGTGTAGTTAAGCAAACAAATTAGCATGCATATGTTTTAATAGCTATTGGCTTCCTGGTATACCCAGTAAAAGGTCCTGCAAAATCCATGCCCGTTCGATAGAAGGGAAGTGCTGGTGTGGTGCGAGATGCTGGTAATAATCCCATCTTTTGATTAAGAGGTCGTACGTAAGCCTTCTGACAAGTAACACACTGCCGACTGATATGTTTGATATGATTTCGGAGCCCAGCAATATGATATGTCTCAGCCACTATAGATAAAAGAGAACACAGAGACTACAATTGACATGGAGGGTGAGAGAAATAAGTGAGTAAAAGTAGATTTAAGAGAAAGAAGGATCAGAGATTTGGGGAGTTGAGGTGAAGTGGTGTCTCGAACTCTGCCACTAACACACAGCAGCTTGTCTGCGTTCATAGAAACATCAAACTTGGAGAGTGGATGCCCGGATGGCAGACTTTTTTCCCACTGCGTCTATCAAACACATCCGAATAAGTCTCCTCTTGCGACATTCGCAATAAATAGGTTTTGGTTGACTGGATCTCTTTGCTTTCGAGAGTATTGGAAAGGATTCGCTTATGAGGTGGAAGTTTGGAGTTAGTAAAGAATCTTCGAGCCCACGCTATTACTCGGACGAGTTTGTTGAGCTACGAAATTTTTGACCACAATGAATTAGCTGGAGGTGGTGGAGTTCGGGTACAGGATTGGGATTTATGTAGTTTGAAGATGGCCATTGAACTGGAGGGCGTTTTAGCCAGGGCGATCCTTCCCACCACAAAGAAGATGAAATGAGTGCTGTAGGGTTGACTCCTCTGCTAGCTAGGTCAGCCGGGTTATGCTGAGTTGAAACATGCTTCCAATATTCAGACGAAGGTCTTCAGCGAGTTGGGCGTCTTTTTCAACCAGCAGTACGATAGTGGAATCTGTCCAGCATGAATCTGTGAAATGGGAATATTTAAGTCAAAAGACACAGATATTAACTTAGCTAAGTAATAAGCAGCAATAAGTTCCATTCGTGGAATAGTTGTAGCCTTCAGGGCTACACATTCTGCAATCATTGATATGCCCGTCAGTATCCCTGAATAAGAACCTGTGAAGATCCTTGTCCTGATCCTGTAAAGCAATTTCCCTGAACATTTTGCTTATGTCTGCACTGTAGACTATTTTGCCGCGTGATTCAATGTCATGTATTCACCATCACTTCGTTGAAGGCTTCTAATCTTCCTTTTGATTGAAGTGAACGCTCATTTTGAATGAAACGCCTCATAGCAGTTACGGGATGTTCCCAGGCTAGGAGGTTTCTCCCGGCGCGGAAGGACTGAGTAGCGTCCGTCAGGTTGAATAATATAAGAGTCTTCAAAATGTTGAAGAGCCAATTCGTCTTCTGAGGAGTATTTTGATGTCTCTGGGACTCGCTCAATTTCCCAGAGCTGCTTGAGACTTGACTGGAGCGGATCCTCTTTCGTTCGAACTATGAGTACAACTTCATTCAATGATGTGATGTTTCGGCTTGTCCAGTGATCATCCAACCAATAATAGTGTCAGTTGTGACCGTTGTACGATTCTCGGAAATGGATAGGCCATCCAATGTGCAGAGGTTTACATCAACTGAACCAAGCAGAATGTCCACTTTTCCTCCAAGATCTGGATCTTCCCAAAGGAGACATTCCACATAGAAAATTGTTCTTGACTATACTCTCGGGGTGTAGAGGAGTGAGATATGAAGGTCTCGATTGACGTAGCAGGACACTGTCACCCTCTCTTGAGAATCTGAATGTACAGAACAAAGGTTAAATTAACATAGTATTTTGATACCTCTCTTCCCGTGATTCCCTCGATGTGGAGACGATTGGAGTAGGCTGGAGCTTGAGATCGGAGGCGAGCTTTTCCGAAATGAGCGAAGTTTCTGCCCCTCTACATTGATGAGCCCCATTAGTTGCTTTGGTTATTGCCGTGGTGAGGAAACTATGTCTAGGAACAGAAATATGAGGATTGTTATAGTGACCGCAAGCGCGGTAATTCAGGAATGCTTTTAGTACCTTACCGGAAGCAATTTAGTAATGTGAATCCAAGTCAATTAAGCGCGCAAACTTCAACGTTGCACGTGAAAAAGGGGCGGTCTGCGCATTAATACTGTAACTATTGAAAGAAAGAAATTTAGTCAAGTTTATAGAGTGTTTTTGGCGTTGTACAGCTCATCTCGTCTGTTTTCAATTATATTTATGTTTCTTACAGCAGATAATGTACAGCAGATGGAAAACACAAACTGGTGGGGCGTTCTTCTAAAGAGACAGGATTAAAATCAGTCGATTCTACCTACTGTGTCCCAAGAAGTATTCTGATATTCACAAGATTCAGCAGTACAGCACTGTTAACTTGTAGCTAAAGATACTAGACTTTCTTGTTAAATAAAATTATCAATTGTTTCATTTTTTTATAATACAATGTATATGAAAATTGATGAAATGATAGAATTTAAGTAGTACACATATACAAAAATATCCTATCAGGTGGTCCTGTACCCTCTGCGACAACAGAACACTCCATCTATCCTGTTTCCACACTCGCAACCTAAGCTAATCGCAATATAAAGCTAGAAATGCAGCAATCCGAGAAGAAGCCGCTCATTGTTTACAAAATTCTTAATGAAGACAGTCCGCGTGATCAATTGAGCCGTACCGCGGGACTAAAAGCGGGCCCGTTTTGTGCGGGAACCCTGTGGTTTTTTCTATTCTCATAGACTTTTGTATTTAGTTTTGGAATAGCATTTTTTCTCGGTTTTGGAGTATACTGAGGGAATATTTTTAACCGCTTCAGCGCGAGCTTTCCAATGGTGCAAACCCCGGATGGGTAGCTGCTTCCGTTCTAAAGTTATTCAAGTTTTTCTTGCGGCCAACTCAACTTGGACATACTATAGTGTTCTTTGGAATCAAATTACTTATTAGAGTTACTGCTACCACAGGGGTGGTTGAAGGGTGTAATGGAACACTATTTTGGGGCGTACCATTACACCCTATGGGGTGTACTACAGCCAGTGTAGCTGAAGCACCAAAAAAGGTGTATTGTAACACCCCGTTTTTTACAGTGCAGAGGACAAACTAACACAACAACTACTGTGTCAACTGCCAGTAGTGAATCAGCTACTTCTATGTAACTCCCAATATAGTATTGTAATACACCTCTATTATAATTATGATACTAAATAAGTATTAACGTCAGCAGAGTAAATTGGATCGAGTTACGGGCGGGTTTTGTGATATTTTACTGAATCGCTTAATTACCGCAGGTTTCGGTGGTACTGCACCCTTAACTCTTAGAAGACAGAGCAGAAGTGTAAACAAAATAACAGGTTAAGTTTACAATAAATTGGGTGTGGTTAGAGTTTATTGACCACATTCCTAACAGATCCGGCTAGCTCCGCGAACTGACTATTGTACGCACTCTGCACTCTCGCACAATTTGAACACGTACCAATTAACTGTACCAGACAATTTACCACAAAGAGCTTTCACCTCAAAGGACTACCAGTACTGTAGGGCAGAAGCAGCAGTGTAGATAATTAATATTTGTTCACTTTCTAAAAAATATTACTAAACAATATTATAAAATTATAACTCCATAGTAGCAGGGCCATAATCAAATACAATATGAAATGAACAAAATCAAAGGTTCTGAAGTATGCAATACTATCAAGGGGATGCAAGGAGCTGTGCCTTCTCATTGACCTCTCTACTGGAGTGCCATGTCCTCTCTTCTAAATAACTAGGATGTATGTAGTATTCTTCCCTTCAGGAGGCATGACTTCTTAGGAGAACCAAGGTCTACTATTCTCTCCTCTGGAGAACAAGGAAGCCATGTCTTCTGCTCTGCACTTTTGTTGTGAACCTGCCAGTTGTACCCTAGAACCAAGGAGTTGTGCCTTCTCATAATTGGAGCTCATCTATTTCTATGAAGAGTATGCCAGCACCTCTCCTCCTGTTGAGGTAGATTAGACAAAGTACTATGATCTAAAATTTGATTCTGGTTCTTATTTTAAATACAGAGGCTTAGCTAGCTCACCTAAAGTGGGGGGCTGATATCCCGCCAAAGCAATCACTACATTAAACTAAATATATTGTAATGCACAATTATTTCACTATTGTAGTAAGTTAAACAAAAATTAAAAATTGCCAAAGTATCTCTTTCTTTCATCAAGTTTTTCAACAAATTCTTCAGCTATCAAAATTAAATCCAAGTTTTCTGTAAGCTCTTTGTGAGCATTTAAAAGTAAACAGTTATTTAAACGTTTTTCTGTCATACTTGAACGTAAGTAAGTATTTATTCTCTTCATAGTTGAAAATGTTAGTTCAGAGGTGGCAGAGGTTATCGGAATTGTACACATAAGACGAAGTAATTTATGTACAGAGGGTAGCATGTCCTTCAAAACTCCATCGTTCTTGTTCATTGCACTGCATATACAAATGTGTCTGGTTACTTATATTCAATATATGTGTATTGTATAGCTGGTATAAAAGTGGGGGGGGGGGGCTAGCCCCACTTATTATAAAAGTGGGGGGGCTCCAGCCTCCCCTGTGGCTATGCCACTGAAATAAATCAATAAAATAATAATTGATAATAAACAGCCTAATTGAAAATATATATTATTGTAGAAAGAAAATAACATTAGTCAATAAAAGTAATAATTCACATTTTCTTTTAACAAATAGCACCAAAAATTCCTGAGAAGTTGAAGTTTATACACCAACCTTCTATCAAGCTCTCCAAAGACACCAAAGCAGATGCTTCCTTCAAGTCGCAGCTGCGAGCCCATATATATAGCATCAGGCGAGGGGGTACAATCCAATGGGGAGAAAGGAACACCAGTTTACCTGTCACTGACAGCACTACCTACAACACCAGCCCCATTCCCATCCTCGTCAGAGCCCTGAAGAAGCCCAACAACAGAAGGATTACAGACATCAGACCCAACACCTACTACAGGAGATACATAAGAAACATCTATGGATGCAATCCTTTCAAATTTGTCATCAGAATTAAGAGGTTGGGGATCAGATTCACATGCGCTGTCTCAACTTGTAACTGTTTCTCACTCTGCTGTTTAGACTTACTTCTTGTCACAACTCTCACATTCACTGTCTCTACCTGGTTAGTGGCCTGTGCAGAGGGGGTAGAAGAAACCTCCTCCATAACACCACCAGAGCAGGCATCCATCTAAGTGGATGGCTGGATGCTATGGATATCACGTAGTTGCCCCGCCTCCAAGCCAGAAACATCAGACTTGGCGGCGGCATCCAGCAAGAGATGCTCTGCTGTGGTCATGTCCATTGGAACAGAAAACAAGACACAACCACACAGGCTGTCAACATGTGCGACAGCCACTCTGGAACTAAAAGTTCGACCCTTAAACGTAAAATCAACTATGGCCGTATCAAGGGTAACAGGTCTGCCGTCCCACCCTTTGACATCCACTTGTTCACCCGTGAGCTGGTCACCATAAACCAAACACCCTGGTACTATAGAGATCTCTGCCCCAGTATCGGGCACGATCTTACACTGTGAACCATTAACGAACCCTGTAACATAAGGGGCACCACTCCTGACTGACACCCAGTTAGTATTGTAAGTGCGATTCTTTCTCACACCAGCTTTCCTGCTGTTCTCCGATCTGAAGTCAGAGTTATTACTATCAGCATTCTTTCTGTTCGGGCAGTCCGGCGACTTATGGCCTGGCTCATGGCAGGTAAAGCAAACAATGCCAGTAGCCCTACTACTATTACTGCCTGGAACATTACTAGGAACATTACTGTTAACACTTGACACTTGGCTTCTGCATTCATAGAATCTATGTCCCAATTTATGACATTTAAAACACTCAACTGAATTGTTACCACCATACTTATTATATCTACCACCATGAAAGGGCCTATCAGAATCTGAGGTGTTGATTGACAGGGCAAATATATTAACCCTTTCGTTCCTGAATTGTTTGGACGCGCGCTGAAAAATCTAATTGTCTACCGCGGAATAGAGCATTACCGTTTTATTTTTTTAACTCGATGCTGGCTGGGAAAACCCCATAGCAACCATATATCACTAAATAGACCAAGAGTTTGGGATTCCCCTCATTTTTTGATTGAGAAAATTGAATAATATTTAAGCCATCTACTAATACTTCAAAAAAAAATTTTTTCCCCCAAAAAAATCCACTTTTCCCATCTATAAAAAAATAAAATAAAATAGAAATAATATTGTTTGATGCTTTACTGATGTCCAATTACTTGTATTTAATCCGAACCATTACTGAATTGTAGTGGAGTGCGCGCTTTGGTAACTTGTGCCAAGACTGCAATTGCGCAAGCGACAGCGGTTGAGGTCAAGTATTTACCTGCGCCAGAGGAATGCAAGGAATTTGGTCCTTCGAGTGTCATCTGCCAGATTTAGCTCGTGTCTTCGAGTGTGAGCGGAGTTACGCCCGCCTTCACAAGAACAAAGTATCTTTTGTAAACTCGGAAATCTGTAATTTTAGTGTTTTAAACTCAGAAAGGATGACGGGTGTTTCAAGGTCTAGGAGTGCAGACAAGGATTCTAAAATTACAACACCAGTCGCGTAAATATGTACTTTTCCATAAGAATATTTAGCCTTTGAAAAGAAGCATTGTTCTCTGAGCGGACAATTTCACCTTGAGTTAACTCTTCCTCATGGTTGAAGTCAGTCAGCTCACTGGACAGTTCTTCATACCTCTCTTGCAAGGTATCGAAAAGTGACGATAAGCGGGTTGCTTCCTCCAGTCAGTCCTTAACGTCTCCAGGGTGAATGGAGGCAAGCGGTGTGTCGAGCAGAGAACGAATGAAGGGATATCCGGCTCGAAGGACCAAAAATTATGTCTGGGCGTAACTCCCTACACAATTACAAATGCACTTAGAATAGCGGTAGCTTCACAAATGCACTTAGGAGTGTTTGAAGGACCAGATTACTAAAGTGATCAAAATTAAAGTTACCCTAAACAGGCTGATCAGTTAGTTATAGGTAATTAAAATAGACCCAGGGTAACTTGATCTTTACAATAAATGACAAAAATAACAATTGAAAGAACGAGGATAAAAAAACAAAATATAACTAGCAAACGGTAAAGTTCGACTAACATCAACGAACATTGACGACTGACGAACATCGACTAAATACGACAGAAAATAATAATTCAATAAGTGGTATAACGAAAGAAAATATTAACTAAAACAGGTAAATGAATAAGTGAAATAATGAAAAATTATAATAGTTATCTGCTCAGCTGGCCTGAACATATATATATATAATATGTATATATGGATGATACGATGCGCCTTAAACGCGCACGGTTGCCTTTTATGTCCAGGAATAAAGTGTAATAACACACCAAGGAACTATTTAAAGGCATGGATGAAGAAAGAATCCATATGTTCCATATAAATAATACCCTGAAAGCATCTGATCTCACCCAAAAAAATATATATACAGCGTCGAAGTCTAAGGTTTGGATGGGCTATGTCTCGTGCTGTGGTAGACTTAGGGCTTTAATTCTTGGTAGGCCCTCTTCTCAGGTAAGTCTTTATTGACGGCAGAAAAAAAAATAGCTGTGCAAAGGATACAAGTAAAGTTAGCAGTGCATAGCAACGGTGCCAGTTTTGTGGGCGTGGCATGCCTACGCGAGTGTTTGAGCACCCTTAGTACAGGATGACTGAGTTTGGAGAGTGCAGTTTCAAGAGTTTTGTTACAATACCCTGGATTAGTGTCATATTTTATCTCAGAGTGTAAGTTTGAGATGAAACTGCTTGGACTAGCTAATAGACCCCTTGCATTGGGCGGAGTTTCATAGTTTGTTGGCCATCTTGGAGTACAATGTGGAGTACGCGAGTACGAATATAATGGTTAACTTCTGTGCTTGCAATTTCACATATCACAATATTGATGACCTTAAGCTTGAAATCAATAAATTGAGGGGAGAAGTTGAAACACTTTGTAAGAGTAAGGAAAGAGACAACTTAAGCATGGATGCTTTTCAATTTAGTGATTCTGTTTACATTCTACACTGGCCTACCAAATTGGGAAGTTCTTTCAGTGGTGTACGAGTTTTTAGAAAGTAGTTTGTTGAGTAACAGTGCATGTAGCAAATTTCATCAGCTCCTAATGACAGTCATGAGAGTATGGTTAAATTTGTCTTGTCAAGATTTGGCATACCGGTTTGGTGTTCATATGAGTACCTCGAATATTTTTACAAACTATTGAAGTACTTTATATCAAGTTAAGACATTTAATTGTTTGGCCTGATAGAGATACACTTCTCTCTACAATGCCAATGTGCTTCAGAAAGCATTGCCCTTACATGCGTAGTCATTATTGACTGTTTTGAACCGACCAACAGACATTCTTGCCCGTGCTCAAACGTACTCGTCCTACAAGCACCACAACACAGTGAAATATCTTATTGGTATTATGCCACAGGGAACCGTCAGTTTCATTTCTAAAGGTTGGGTGGCCGACTAAGCGATAAGCATCTTACTGAGAACAGCAACCTCCTATCTAATTTGATTTCAGGTGATACTGTGCTTGCTGACAGAGGATTTGATATCAAAGAATCTGCAGCCATGTATTGTGCACGTGTCACTTTACCATCATTCACTAAAGGGAAGAAGCAACTGACTGGTATCGAAGTAGAACAAACTCGTCATATTGCTAACATTCGCATACATGTTGAACGTTTTATTGGATTGATCAGGCAAAAATACTCACTTCTAAGTGGCACTCAACCAATTGATTTTGTTATATCCAAAGAAGGTGATCTTATGTTACTAAACAAAATTTGAACTGTGTGCTGTGTATTAACTAATCTTTGTGACTCTGTTGTTCCATCTGATTAAGTGTTACCATCTGTGTTGTAGTGTTAGGGCTCATTTTATTATTTGCCCTTGGGCATTAGCTATATCTTATACAAAAAAAATGCTATTTAAGTTGGACATTTGAATGATAATTACCAAAATAAAATGAATAACATTATTTTTTAGTTCTGTTTTTAAAAACTTGACAGTTTTCTACACTCAGGACAGTACCATGATTTCTTCTTGGGTGGAGCTTTAAGCCGAAGGCATTAAAAATGAAACCATGCAATGAGGATTGTCATATCCTATCATTTGACCACTTTCACTCTTCTGACAGTAGCAATAAATCTTCTCCGGGGAAGCATCAGACTGTGAGGAAGATTTCTCATCTGCAAAAGATGCTGAAATGGATGGCCTGGAATAGAACTTACCTATTAATTCTGGCAAGATTGCAGCTTAAAAAAAAAACAGTTTGATTTTTCTATGCATCCAGTAATGAAATCTTTATCTGGAAAAATTCTCTCCAAATGATAATCTTCCTTTTGCCAATCCATAAAATCACAGAATGCCCTTGTAGTACAATATATATAATGAGACTAATTACGCATAAGCATATTTAGTTCACATTGAGTTAAATACCTGATAATAGTAAGCATGAGATTTCTAGAGTTCAAATCCATCATCCACTTTGTCCAAACAAAATTTTGGGTCATTTGTTGCCTTGTCGATTAATTCATCATGATGGCAATAAGGGCACTGAAAATATTTAGGAATAATTTAAATAATTTACTCAAAATATTATATATATATATATTATATAGTTGCATCCATAAGATGTGGCTTTGTTCTTGAACCGGTGCAATTCTTGGTGGCATATTGACATTATCAGGCTTTGTGCAGGCATAGCGGGATCAGTATGGAAAACTGCCTTTAGTTTTGAAGCAGTAATTTTTCGAGATCTGAGTTGGAACCACAAGGATGAGTCTGCCTGCAGACTGGTATTCAATTCTGCAGCTATGCACTGTTCAGGAGACATGGTAATCTCAGTGTCTGCTGACACTTTTAATAGTTCAAAAAAATTCATCTTTAACTTGCCATTGTCAAACAATGAAGTAGGAAGTACAGGGGGTAAATCTGGGTGCAGCGATTTTGGTAAGTATGAAGACGAATAATGTGGGATTAGCGAGAGAATAGAAGGCTTACTTTTACACTTCGAAAGCCTTGAGTACAACCTATTCACTTCTTCTGTTGTAGGACCTTTAACTTTTTTTGCTGATGAGAAGGAGATGGTGAACGTGATGTAGCTGGTGAAGGATTAGGCGAGTGTCCTTGCTCTACTACAGGTGAAGGTGTCCGAAATGCTTTCCACCCTTTCAATGCTGTACTTTTACCCTTAAACTTGATACCCATCAGAGGGGAATAAGGCACATCCTTCACACTTGGTGGCAAAACCCAGTAGGCCTTCTTTTGAGTGACAATCATTGAGTCTCTTAGCTTCCCACCCACTTCCACAGCCCATAAAAGAGATGCAACATGGCTACAACTTTCTCCAAGTCCAGCCATGCAATTGCAATGGCCGGATAAAACTTTGCCATAGTTGCCAAGTATACCAGAACATCCGGTGCAGTACTGGAATTATCAGATCTGCAACGTACTGCACCGGAATTACTACTTAGCCTATTGTTGTACCAGATGCCGGAGCAAAACTACAGCTGCCACACACCCCCTCTAGCAAAACTACAGCTGCCCACGGGCCAAACTAGCTGCCAGCTGCCCTGACCTTAACGTTTTTCCAGTTTAACTTTTTGCCATGAGTTCAGCTCCCCCTCCAAAGAAACCAAGGCGGCAGAATCACTACATTGAGAAGTGGATCAAAGAGTTTAGAGGGATTGGGAAGAGCCACAGAGGTAGGGAATACAATATAGAATCAGAAAATTAATAATGTAAAATAATATCTATCAATCAAGAGACACTTAATAACCTCTTTGCAAGGTGCACTCTGTGTTGCTCTGACTTTAACATCAGCCATGGTGGTCGCAATGACGTTACAACTCATGTGAATGGCAAAAAACACAGGGAGTTGGCAGCAGCAGCTTCTTCCACACAATCTGTGACATCTTTTTCAGACCAGCGGTAGCAAAGAGTGTGATTGAGGCTGAAACTAGGTGGTCTTTGTATGTTGCTAAGCACAATTTAACATTTTTGTCCAGTGACCATGCCAGCAAGCTTTTTGCTCAGATGTTCCCAGATTCGGACATAGCCAGCAAGTTTGGTTGTGCAAGAACCAAGTGCACTGCCATCGTCAAAGAAGCTTTGGCCCCACATTTTCATGCAAAGGTCCTACAAAACATGTCCAATCCTTATTCTATTATGATAGACGAATCTAACGATAAGGAGAATAAATCGTGTATCATTCTTGTTAGAGTCCTTGATGCTGAAGTTGGGAATGTGAAGACACGATTCTTAGACATGCCAATTGTAAATATTGGTACTGCTTCAAATATTTTTAGTGCCTTGAAAGCTTCTCTGAAGAAATATGGCCTGGATTTTAGCAAGGCAATGGCATTAATTTTATGTCTGACACTGCTAATGTTATGAAAGGGAGTAGGTCTGGTTTTCAAAAATTGATAAAGAATGAGAACCCCTCCCTTTACGACATTGGGTGCATTTGCCACTTGGCTGACCTGTGCATAAAGGCTGGAATGTCCATTCCATTGGATATTGACCAGTTATTTATTGATATTTATTACTATTTCCATCATAGTAGTAAACGAAATCAAGAATTTATTGAAATGTGGTGTTCTTTCTACACCAATGAGCCCAAAGTGATTCTGAAGCATTGTCAGACCCGTTGGCTAAGCCTTCTTAGGTGTGTAGACCGTTATCTTGAGCAGTTACCAGGTCTCATTTCTTACTTTCTTTGTTGTGATCAAACTACCAAGGTAGTGAGTATTGCAGAAAGACTTCAGAACCCCTTAATCAAACACCTTCTCCTTTTCCTCAAGCATGTTCTTCCTTTCATGGACAGGTTCAATAGGAGTTTGCAGAAGTCCAATGAAAACAATACCTGTGAATTATTTACAGGCTTGTACTAATTGCTAACATTGCCACATTCAAATGCCGAAGAAGATAGACTCTTCAGTATGATTACCAAGAACAAAACTAAATTTCGACCTAGCCTAAAATTGAATGGCACTCTGTCAAGTATTTTAACCTTCAAGTGTGCTAATGTTGAACCTTGCCATAGTTTTGATCCTCTTGAGGTTTTAGAGACTGCTAAAAAAGCTACAACGACTTATAATTCTTTGCACAAAAACAATTTTTTTGCTTAGTTCAAACTTGTATACATTAACTCTTCCTTTCTGGAATTGTTTCTACGCGCACGGAAAAATCTAATCGTCGACTGCTGGAATAGAGCATTACCAGTTTTATTTTTTTAACTCGATGCTGGCTGGGAAAACCCCAGAGAAACCATATATCATGAAATAGACCAAGAGTTTGGGATTCCCCTCATTTTTTGATTGAGAAAATTGAATAATAGTAGTCAAACCGCAAAGTATTGGTCGGTAAAGAAGCGGTTGTTTCAATGTGTTATGGAAGGCTACTGGGCTTAAGCAATTTTTCGCTGCTTCTACAAAGCTCTGGAGATGACTGGATCCATACATGAAGCTGCTGTGAAGAAGGTAATTTTTTTTTTAATTCGACCGATGTTTGTTTGTTTTTGGCCGAGTGTAGGAGCCGGACTCTTACATGGAGAATGAACTCCTTAATCGTTTACTGTTATCTTGTTTCAGCTTAACTCATGCACATCTTTGTTGTTATTCATTTATCACTCCATTATCAACATTAGCACCACTGACTATGTTCTAGAACTTTCTCTCCTTGCATGTGCTCTGGTGTTGCCTGTTTTCTATTGGTCAGTTCAAAGTCATATGTTTCTTTGGTGATCTCAGAGGCTTGGCCTATATAGGCATGACCCTCTGAGTTCTCCAGGTCTTTTTCCAGTCTGACATCTGAACACTCTTTTATAACTTCTATGTGAACTGGTACGGGTTTAGTGAAGTCCTAGTATATGAGATACAGTGATAGACTGGGAAGAGAACTGGTGGCGGCTACCCTTACTATATAGCAGAACTGCACACTCAACACTGAGGAAGAAATAAACGCAACAGCTATGAGGTACTGTCGAAGCAGTCCTGGCTGAAAGCTATTTTAGATGCTTCTCCAATGCATTGGTCACCTGTGTGTATCTGAAGGTTCTAGCTATAAATTAGCTATTTTTAAAAATTCGGAGAAGCAAACCGGTCATTAATTAGTACTTATCTCAAGCAACTAGAGTCAATCTCCAGCATTTTATAGCATGATCTCAATCATTTTGGTAATTATAGGTTGAGAGCTCTGCTCCCATGCCTGAGCTAACTTATCAGGGAAGCCAACACTTCGCAACAGCACTTGATCACCTTCAGTGAATACTCGCAATTTTTTTTATTGCTCAAGTTCATGGTTTCATTTTTGGGCATCAATGTTGAACTTTGAAATTTTGTTGGTAAAGTGTGAGATCGGTGTGCTCTCCTTAAGGTTGCTAGTTTAGCTAGTTCTATGGTAGTTTAGCTTGTTCTTTGGTAGTGTAGCTATCTGGTGGTAGTTTGGGGCAAAGAATTGAGCTTCTTACATGGTCCTTCGAGCCGGATTGAACTAAGCTGCCGGTTATCATGATAATCTAATTGACGCTCACCTCAAAGACTACTGACACTATGGGTGATGAGGAAGAGCTAGAAACTAATAAGAACTTCCGCAGAGGGCAAAGATCACTTGAGACAAGTAGATACTGCTGTTAGCAGCCATCTCCCAGATGCCCCCAAGATAATTCAGCTGAAGAGAATTCTGGAGGAGAAGCTACAGACTTTTGGTTCTTTGGATCAGAAAATCGTAGCAAGAACTGCTGAAGGAGACATTGAGATTGAGATCATTCAGGCTAATGAAGTCAAGGAAAAAATATTACTTGCCCTGTCCCAGCAGATTTTGCACGTTGCTCCTGTGAGGCCTTATCGGTTCCGCTGCCAGTCGAACACCTGATCCATCTGGACCACATCCTACTGCAACTGGGTCAGACACTACTGCTGCTATTAGAGTGACATATCCTACTTCTGAATTGATATCTCCTACTGTTTCGGGATCACCTTCGCCTATTTTGGACCCACCGACTACTCCTGAAGCAGATCTGCCTGCTACTAAAGCGACTCCCTGTGGGGCCAAGGTGAAATTGCCGAAAATTACCCTACCTCGATTCCGTGTTTCCCTACCTCACTTCTGTGGAGACCCTGTGAAGTGGACTCCCTTCTGGGACGCATATCAGTCTGCCATTTATTTGAACCCTGACCTTACTGATATTGATAAGTTTAACTACTTGTGGTCTTTGCTAGACCACACTGCGTATGATGCAATTGTCGGACTCATGCTATCAGCCGCCAATTACAAGTAAGCTGTAACCATCCTAGAGAAGCGATTTGGCAATAAAGAACTCATCATTTCTAAACACATGGATGGACTTTTGAGTATGGAAGCTGTTACATCAGATCGCAACCTGAAGGAGTTGTGCCGACTGTATGACAATACTGAATGTGAGGAGTCTGAGCTCTCTAGGAATTGAATCTAAGTTGTATGGGGCACTCCTTTCACCCATCTTGTTGGTGAAGCTATCACCTGATCTCTGGCTTATCGTGAGCAGGTAGGTATCTCATTCTAGTTTGGACATGGAAGCTTTGCTGACAACCTTTGAGGAAGAGTTAGGTGGAGAGAGAGCCAATCCTCAACTCTCGTCGAACTTAGCCGCCCAGCCACTTATCTGCTTTGTTAACGGGATCCACAGGATCTAAGGCTGGGCCTCAGTGCTCCTACTGCCAGCAGTCTCATCCCTCCTCAGCCTATCCATCTGTGCAAACCACACTAGAAGACTGCAAGCGTTCTCTCAAGATCAGTGGCCGGTGCTTCAATTGTCTTTGTCGAGGTCATGTAGCTTGCACATGCAAGTCTTCATCCAGGTGCCGGAGGTGCAAAAGGAAGCACCACACTTCCATATGTGATGATCGCCATAGCCACAGCCAGGACGAGACGCAGCTGTCTACAATTTTGCATGAGACAAGTCTCAACCCCTTCCATCAACAGAAGGTCAATCTACAAAAGCTTCTTTGTTTGGATAGCTGTCAAGCCAACCCAGCTGTGCCCCCATTCCAGTCAACAGAAGGTCAACCTACAAAAGCTCTTTGTTCAGATAGCCGCCAAACCGTGTTTCTACAGACCGCCCGCATCTGAACCACACGTCTCTCTAGAAGTTCGACTCATCTTCGATGGTAGTAGTCAGAAGTCTTATATCAGCCAACATGTTTGTGACACACTCGACCTAGCCGCTGTTGGAGAGCAGTCTCTTTCCATTGCCACCTTTGGTTCCAGCAAGGGAGCGGCTAAGGTATGTTTGATTGTGCAGGTTGGTATGGGCCTGAAGGGTTACTCACCCATGCTGCTCTCACTTTATGTGATGCCTATCATATGCGAACCTTTGATGGGACAGCCTATAGCCACTTGTACTGAGCAGTATCCCCATCTTACGGGTCTGGAGTTGGCTGATTGTTCTAGTAATGACCTAAACATGCCTGTTGATGTGCTAATTGGTTCTGATTACTATTGTAAGCTTGGATGGGTGCTATCTGGCCCGATGTCGCACAGTGACTCTAATTCTGATCGCTCTGTGATGAATCTGAGTGTCCACGTTCGTCTCAGCCCATCGAATCTTGTACATTATCTGACCAGCTGCGTGCGTCCTGGAAGTTGGAGTCCCTTGGAATTCAAGACAAGTAGAAGACACTTTATGATGAGTTTGCCAGTGTTGTGAAGTTTGAAGATGGATGCTACAAGGTTCCTCTATCCTGGAAGGAGTTTCATGACCCACTACCTTCAAATTACCAACTGCGTGAGCAGGCTACATGGGTTGCTACGCTGCCTCAAGCAGGAACCAGCCATTCTGAAGGAATATGATAGCATCATTCGAGAGCAGCTTCAGAGATGAATTATAGAGCCAGTTTCGGTCAGTGAGGGCTCCACTATGACTCCACACTACCTACCTCATCATGCTATCGTCCGCCAAGACAAGTCCACCACAAAGGTGTGAGTGGTTTATGATGCCTCAGGGAAGGTTTCAGGCTCCCCATCTCTCAATGACTGTTTACTCAAGGGCCCCAAGTTTAATCAACTAATCATCGATTTATGAGCAGCACTCCTATCTTGGAAGACCACCCGTGGGTCGATTGCCAGGAAATACCAACCGAGGTGGAGCCAACAGCAGGAATACACAACCGGAAGGATAGTTTGTTTTAAGTGCCAGAAGCCAGGGCACAGAGCAATTGACTGCAGATCGTCCTCTATTACTTATCAGCAGCTTGGTGGTGCTAATAACTACCAACCTAAGTGTTTTACATGCAGTGTTGTAGGTCACAAGAGTCCAGATTGTCCAAGTCGTAGGGGTCCCAACAGCAAACCAACTGAAGATAGTGAAAAGAAGGATAATATCAGGAAGAAGACCTTCAAGCAAGCTGAAGTTAATGTTTTGTACCAAGACCCTACTAACACATTGACAGCCATTCTGTATGACCAGACCTTGCCTCTACTCTTGGATACAAGAGCTCAAATGTCCGTCATCCCGGAGGAGATGGTGCCTGCTTCTGCGAAAACTGGAAGGAAGTTACAACTTAAAGGTTACAATGGGAGAATAGATGAGGCAGAGGTGGCTAATATTTCGCTGTGTGTGGGTAAGAGAGTGTGGAAGGGTGAGACGGCATTAGTCAAGGGTTCAGAGTTAGATGGGAAAGGAATTTTGGCAATTAATTTGAAGGATAATGTGGCATGGGAAATTATGGCAGAGAGAACGTGAAAGCTGTAAATGCTGTAGAGACTAGACTGCAGAGAAGAGAGAAGGAGAGAGAAGAGAGGGAGGATAATGAAAGCATTGAAAGAGAACAAGCTGGCAGTATTGCATTGAACTTGCATGAGGGAAGCAGAGTTCAGGAGTGTGCAGTAAGTGAGGAAGTTGAGATAGATTCGGAAAATGAGTTGACCTTGGCAGGTGTTAAGGGAGAAGGAGAGATAACTTCGAAAGTGGGAGTTGGGGTAGATGAGTTGAAATTGACGTGTGTTAAGGAGGGTGGTGATAGGAATGAATTTATTAAAGAGGTTAATGAAGATGTTTCTTTGAAATCTTTGAGGGAACTGGCTGATCGTGGTGAAAGTGGTTATTGCCTATGGTACTGTTATTAACATAGTTGTGCTGAAGTCGAGAAGGTCAAATATCATGAGACTAGCACATGATAAACTGGGTCATTTAGGGCACAAGAAAGTAGCCAGTGCAATAAAACGAAATTTTGTGTGGCCCCTGATGAATTCTGATATTAAGAAATATTGTGAATCATGTTTGCTCTGTCAGAAAGTTATTAAGGGTGGTCAGCAAAAATCTTTAATGATAGAACGACCTGTGGTGTCCCAACCTTTTAAGCAAATAGCATTAGATTTGGTTGGTCCTCTTCCAAAGGGTAAAGGCGGGGCTAGGTTTGTTCTGACAGCAGCTTGTATGGCTACACGTTGGCCTGAGGCCATTGCACTTAAGTCTGTAACTGCCAAATCAGTGGCTGAAGCGGCAATTGAATTTTTCAGCCGCATGGGTTTACCTTACCAGCTGTTGACAGACAGAGGACCCCAATTCATTGGTTCCTTGGCCAAGCATGTCACATCTATGCTGGGTATAGAACGTCCCCATACTACAGCATACCATCCACAGACCAATGGGGTGCTAGAACGCCTTCACGCCACTCTAGAAGCAATGTTGGCAAAGGCTCATGCTGAGGGCATGGGTTGGGTCAGACAACTCCCATTTGCTGGGTGTTTTACTACCATGCATATGGATAAGAAAACCAAGAAGAAACAGGTTTTGACTGTGTTCATGTTTAGTTATTGATGTGCTTCATCATTATGTTTTCGGTAGGAAACAAATTCTGAGAGGGTGGGGATTTACACAATTGGGGAAGGACCACCCCCACCCCCTTCCCCAAGGAAGAAACCCACTCATACATAAATATTGATTCTCAGACTTTTCTAGTCAGGTGGAGTAACTTTTGTCACTTTGTACTCCGACCCTCTGGTACTTTCGAGTTAGCTCGGTGTTGGACCCATAAAAACTTCACTTAACGGAATCATTTGGTTGGTGATCGTTACCCATATTCTATAATTGAATTGTTTACAGCTAGGAATAGGCCACTTGCGCGATAGCAGAAGGAATGTTGATTGATTTGATGACGTCACGCGTGGATGCTCTGGATCCCATAGAGAATGTATTGGATGCTTGTAAACTTTATTTTTAAACTCGTGCTATATTGTCTATGACGGTTGTATTCTATTTTAACAAATGCTAGCTTGGTAAAAGTTATTTTTAAAAAAAGTTTTCTGTCGGTAGTTAAGGACAAAGCAACTCTATGGCTTCTACGGTGGTTTCCCTAGGGGGAGAGAGTGGCAGTTCAGAAGTGATGGAAGGAATCCGACTAGATGCTTCAGATATACCTGGGCTGAACTCACACCATTTGAGAAGCACCCCCTTGCAGCTTTGCGATGGTGGCTCCTTTGCAGAGGAATCAAAGTTTCCAATTCTTTGAGAAAAAAAGATGTGATTGACAAGTAAGGTTGCAGTTATTAGTTGTTTGGTTAGTATATGATGCAAATGTCCACTATCATTAAATCGTAGAATAAGGCAAGCAGATTCTGATAAAGTGCTGTCATTGATGTGGATGGGTCTTACTTGTACAAGAAATACAAGGCACTAAATGAGTCAGGGAAACAAGTTTCTCTTCCATCTATTCCTTCTCCACCTCTTATTGGTTGGACGATTGTAACCAGTGAGAATTTCCAATCCGTTGCTGCTTTCGTTCCTCGCGTAAGCCATGGTAAATTTTACAAAGAATTGATGAGTGTAATACCTTATAAAGCAAATTTGCGCATTTTGTTGTTAATTTTTATTACATTTTCCCACCCTTTTTTAGGTTTACTTTATACCTACTTGGCTGGGCATGTTGGCCTTATAGGTGATCAAGGTGCTTTTCGGGCATTGTCACGTGGATATACTCACTGGGCCTCTGGCAGAGTCGATGAACTTCAGTCAGACTAGCTACTTGTGAATGTGCAGCTGGGTATGTCTTTTATTAATTATGCTGGATATGTTTAATTTTTTCTGCACAGTTATTAACTTACGCCATTGAATGAAATAAATAATATAAATAAATGTGAAGTATTTGTTATATAATGCTACTAAAAATTTCACCGTATTGTGATGCTTATATTGACTCCAAGTCGATGATTGCATTGCTAAATCAGAAGGAGTTTCTAAAAATACCTCGCTTCCATCTATAATGGCATACACCATGCAAATACTTCAGTATACACCGGTGTATAACATAAGGATAACTTTGTTATACATATGAGAAACACCAGGGTCACGCATCTAGTATACACCAGTGTTTCTCCTATGTATAGGTACCGGTTTACACAGGTGTGTATAACATTGATATAACAAAAGTATACTACTGATGTAAACCATATGTAAACCATAAGTATACCATATGTATAACTTAAGTATATCAAAAGTATACTACGCATATGTATAACTTAAGTATATCAAAAGTATACTACGCATATGTATAACTTAAATATATCAAAAGTATACTACACTGGTTATAACAATAGTAGACAGCCTGCGTATATCTTTCATATTGCCTATGTATTTCAAATATTTATCATACGTAAAACAAAAGTATAATGACCACAAAAAAAAAGTGATCTTGCACCATAAAAATTTTGAAACATAATGAAAAAAGAAATCACTTCGTCCAATAAAATAAAGATTCTGTGTGAATATTGCTTGATCATTGTTATCACTGCATGGAGAGTTCTCCCGTGAAAACAGAACTTCATACTTGACGCTTGCATCCTATTCCCGATATAAATCTTTCAGATAGTATTCACAACATCCACAATGTCCCCTTCAAAATTCTGAACACATAAACACACACAAAATGAAATTGCATTAGACTACACAGATAAAACCTAACTTAAAATTAAGACAAATAATTATACTACGCAAATATTAAGTCGGCGAGCGAGCGAGACACTTACAGAGGTAACACAATTGAAAGTTGGGGATGTTTGTTTATTTATATATATGCTTGGACGTACGTATGTCATTTTGTATACTTTGACTTTCTCCTATTTTTGTGTTAGCTCTTTGTTCGACCCCAACCCAAACTTCACTAAACAGAATCCTATGGTTAAGCGATCATTACCATAGTATCCTAATATTGAATTGTTTACCGCTCTGAATAAAGGTCCACAATATATTAGTTCAATAAGGAAAAGGGTCCAAAAAAGTATAAGTTCGATAAGAAAAAGGGTCCACAATATTAGTTCAATAAGGAAAAGGCTCCACAATATATTAGTTCACTATGGAAAAGGGTCCACAATATATTACTTCAATACGGAAAAGGGTCCACAATACATTAGTTCAATACAGAGAAGTGTTCACAATGTCAGTTCAATACGGAAAAGTATCCACAATACAATTAGTTCAACACATAAAAGGGTCCACAATATATTAGTTTAATATGGAAAGTGTCCACAATACATAAGTTAAATATGGAAAAGGGTCCACAACACATTAGTTCAATAAGGAAAAGGCTCCACAATATATTGGTTCAATATTGATTGCGGTCCTCAATATATCCGTTCAATATAGAAAAGTGTCCACAATATATTACTTCAATACGGAAAAGTATCCACGATATATTAGTTCAGTACGATAAAGTGTCCACAATATATTAGTTTAATATGGAAAAAGGTCCACAATATATTAGTTTATGGAAAAGGTGTCCACAATAAATATTAGTTCAATATGGAAAAGGGTCCACAATATATTACTTCAATATGGAAGTGTCCACAATGCAGTAGTTCAATATGGAAAAAGGTCCACAATATATAAGTTCAATATGGAAAAGGATCCACAATACATTAGTTCAGTACGGTAAAGTGTCCACAATATAATTATTAGTTCAATATGGATTGTAGTCCACAATATACCCATTAAATATAAATAAAGGATCCACAATACATTAATTCAATACAGAAAAGGTCCACAATATGTTAGTTTAATATGGAAAGTGTCCACAATACATAAGTTAAATATGGAAAAGGGTCCACAACACATTAGTTCAATAAGGAAAAGGCTCCACAATATATTGGTTCAATATTGATTGCGGTCCTCAATATATCCGTTCAATATGGAAAAGTGTCCACAATATATTACTTCAATACGGAAAAGTATCCACGATATATTAGTTCAGTACGATAAAGTGTCCACAATATATTAGTTTAATATGGAAAAAGGTCCACAATATATTAGTTTATGGAAAAGGTGTCCACAATAAATATTAGTTCAATATGGAAAAGGGTCCACAATATATTACTTCAATATGGAAGTGTCCACAATGCAGTAGTTCAATATGGAAAAAGGTCCACAATATATAAGTTCAATATGGAAAAGGATCCACAATACATTAGTTCAGTACGGTAAAGTGTCCACAATATAATTATTAGTTCAATATGGATTGTAGTCCACAATATACCCATTAAATATAAATAAAGGATCCACAATACATTAATTCAATACAGAAAAGGTCCACAATATGTTAGTTCAACACAGAAAAGTGTCCACAATACATTAGTTCAATACGGAAAAGGGTCCACAATACATTAGTTTAGTACAGAAAAGGTCCACAATATATAAGTTCAATACGGAAAAAGGTCCACAATACATAAGTTCAATGTGGAAAAGGGTCGACAACATATTAGTTCAATAAGGAAAAGGCTCCACAATATATTAGTTCAATATGGATAGAGGTCCACAATACGTAAGTTCAATATGGAAAAGGGTCCACAATATATAAGTTCAATATGGAAAAGAATCCACAATACATTACTTCAATACAGGAAAGGGACCACAATACATTAGTTCAGTACGGAAATGAATATATAAGTTCAATATGGAAAAGGGTCCACAATATATAAGTTCAATATGGAATAAGGTCCACAATACATAAGTTCAATAATATGGAAAAGGGTCCACAGTATATTAGTTCAATATGGAAAAGTGTCCACAATACATTAGTTCAACACGGAAAAGGGTCCCAAATTTAGTTTAGTACAGAAAAGGTCCACAATATATAAGTTCAATACGGAAAAAGGTCCACAATATATATGTTCAATGTGGAAAAGGGTCTACAACATATTAGTTCAATAAGGAAAAGGCTCCACAATATATTAGTTCAATATGGATAGAGGTCCACAATACGTAAGTTCAATATGGAAAAGGGTCCACAATATATAAGTTCAATATGGAAAAGGGTCCACAATACATTACTTCAATACAGGAAAGGGACCACAATACATTAGTTCAGTACGGAAAATGGTCCACAATATATAAGTTCAATATGGAAAAGGGTCCACAATATATAAGTTCAATATGGAATAAGGTCCACAATACATAAGTTCAATAATATGGAAAAGGGTCCACAGTATATTAGTTCAATATGGAAAAGGGTCCACAATACATTACTTCAGTATGGAAAATGGTCAACAATACATAAGTTCAATACGGTAAAGGGTCGACAATATATTAGTTCAATATAGATTGCGGTCTACAATATATCAATTCAATATGGAAAAGGGTCCACAATATATAGGTTTAATATGGAAAAGGGTCCACAACATATTAGTTCAATAAGGAAAAGGCTCCACAATATATTACTTCAATACAGGAAAAGGGTTCACAATAAATTAGTTCAATACAGAGAAGTGTCCACATGTCAGTTCAATTCGGAAAAGTATCCACAATACAATTAGTTCAATACATAAAAGGGGTCCACAATATATTAGTTTAAAATGGAAAAGGTGTCCACAATACATAAGTTTAATATTTGGAAAATGTCCACATAACATAAGTTCAATATCGAAAAGGGTCCACAAAATTATAAGTTCAATAAGGAAAAGGCTCCATAATATATTAGTTTAAAATGGATTGCGGTCCACAATATATCCGTTCAATACAGAAAAGTGTCCACAATATACTTTATGGATAAAGGGTCCACAATACATTAGTTCAATATGGAAACAGTTCACAATATATTACTTCAATATGGATAAAGGGTCCACAATACATTAGTTCAATACAGAAGTGTCCACAATACATTAGTTCACTACAGAAAAGGGTCCACAATATATTACTTCAATATAGAGGTTCACAATATATCTGTTCAATATGGAAAATGATCCACAATACATTAGTTCAGTATGGAAAAGAGTCCACAATATATTAGTTCAATATGGAAAAGCGTCCACAATATATTAGTTCAATATGGAAAAGTGTCCACAATGCATTAGTTCAATATGGAAAGGTCCACAATATATTAGTTCAATATGGATTGCGGTCCACAATATACCCATTCAATATGAATAATGGGTCCACAATACATTAGTTCAATACGGAAAAGGGTCCACAATATATTAGTTCAGTACGGTAAAGTGTCCACAATATATTAGTTCAGTACAGAAAAGTGTCCACAATATATTAGTTCAGTACGGTAAAGTGTCCACAATATATTAGTTCAATATGGATTGCGGTCCACAATATACCCATTCAATATGAATAAAGGGTCCACAATACATTAATTCAATACAGAAAGGGGTCCACAGTATGTTAGTTCAACACAGAAAAGTGTCCACAATACATTAGTTCAATACGGAAAAGGGTCCACAATACATTAGTTTAGTACGGAAAAAGGTCCACAATATATAAGTTCAATACGGAAAAGGGTCCACAATATATTAGTTCAATATGGATTGCGGTCTACAATCTATCCATTCAACATGGAAAAAGGTCCACAATAATGTCCACAATATAAAAGTTCAATATGGAAAAGGGTCCACAATACATTACTTCAATACAGAAAATGGTCCACAATATATAAATTCAATATGGAAAAGGGTCCACAATATATAAGTTCAATATGGAAAAGGGTCCACAATACATTAGTTCAGTACGGAAAAAGGTCCACAATACATAAGTTCAATATGGAAAAGGGTCCACAATATGTTAGTTGGAAATGGTCCACAACATATCAGTTCAATATGGATTGCGGTCCACAATACATTAGTCAATACGGAAAGTGTCCATAGTTCAGTATGGAAAAGTGTCCACAATACATAAGTTCAATATGGAAAAAAATCCACAATATATTAGTTCAATATGGTAAAGGTCCACAATATATTAGTTCAATATGGATTGCGGTCCACAATATACCCATTCAATATGAATAAAGGGTCCACAATACAATACGGAAAAGGGTCCACAATATATTAGAAAAGGGTCCACAATACATTAGTTCAGTACGGTAAAGTGTCCACAATATATTAGTTCAATATGGATTGCGGTCCACAATACATTAGTCAATACGGAAAGTGTCCATAGTTCAGTATGGAAAAGTGTTCACAATATATAAGTTCAATATGGAAAAGTGTCCACAATGCATTAGTTCAATATGGTAAAGGTCCACAATATATTAGTAAAGGTCCACAATATATTAGTTCAATATGGATTGCGGTCCACAATATACCCATTCAATATGAATAAAGGGTCCACAATATACCCATTCAATATGAATAAAGGGTCCACAATACAATACGGAAAAGGGTCCACAATATATTAGAAAAGGGTCCACAATACATTACATAGTTCAGTACGGTAAAGTGTCCACAATATATTAGTTCAATATAGATTGCGGTCCACAATATACCCATTCAATATGAATAAAGGGTCCACAATACATTAATTCAATACAGAAAGGGGTCCACGGTATGTTAGTTCAACACAGAAAAGTGTCCACAATACATTAGTTCAATACGGAAAAGGGTCCACAATGCAGTTAGAACTCAAAAACTTACCGAGTTAAGTTTCTACTCGATTTACTGTGGTGGTGATTAATAGCTATTTCTCATAGTTGTAAGCCCTATGCAACAGTTTTTACATGAAATTAATTGTCCACTAGATGACTAACCAGGTAGGTCTTGCGTAGGTGTCTCAGTTGTGTGAAAGTATTGTGCGGTACAACTACTACTAAAAATATCACAAAGAAAAGTTTAAGTAACTTAACTTGTTTTTGTTGCTTTTTTTAATTCAAACAGTTGGGTTCCCTTTACCTTATATACGTAATTAAAAACTCGACTTCTTTTTTAGTATCTCGAGTGTTAGAAGTTAAATTCAAATGTTTAACAATAGTGCAGTTTTAGGCCCACTCGCCATTTGTGTTCAAACACATCCCTAGTGTATATATGGGGTATACCCAATTTTCGATTATCCACTCCTAATAGTAAGTATCTTGTTTGCTTATAAACAAAAACGTCCATATAATAAACAAACAAACATCCCCGATTTTCAATTGTGTTACCCTCTGCCGTTGTCTTTTTCAACTTGTGCGCTGCGCGGGCTGAGACTTTGATAGGCCACACGGTCCTTCGAGTCAAGGCCATTTACATGAGAATTTACGCGCTCCGGTACACCAAGTAACAGTCAATACTACAGATGCTGAAGCACAAACTGTGTATTCTTATGCCAATATAATGTCTGAAAATGTCATTATTAAAAGTGAGAACCAGAGGCTTCTTGACTGTTTATTTGACCTGAAAAGACAGGCCGATGTGTTGAGCTTGAAGCCAGAATTTTTTCAAAGTAATGAAGATAACCTAAAGTTTTATACTGGTATGTAAATAGTGCAAGTAAACACATGCTAACATGTAGTGTACTTTTTTTTAGGTATTGCTGAGAGGTGGTTTTCAAGGGTCTTTGATTAGGTTGAACCAGCTCTGCCTGAAGGTTTGAAACTGATCAAGATGTCAATGGTGATAATGTTGTTGTTTTTTAATACGACTGGGACTCTTTGATGAAGATATTGCCAATCGTTTTGGAGTACATCCATCGACTGTTTCAAAAAACTTTCATAGAGTACTGGATGTTATGGCTACTAAGACAGCACATTTGATCAAGTGGCCTGATAGAGAGACATTGGCGTTAACTATGCCAATGTCATTTGGAAATTTTTTAAGTGGTGTGCAATTATAATTGATTGCTCAGAAATATTTATGGAACGCCGGTCAGATCTTTTGGCTCGAGCACAGGTATGGAGCAATTACAAACACCACTCAACTATAAAGTTTTTGATTGGCATAATAACACCCCAAGGCTCCATCTCATATGTGTCAAGCTGTGTTGGTGGAAGAATGTCAGATAAGGAAATTGTGGAGAATTCCTCACTTTTGAACTATCTTCTACCAGGTATTATTAATGTTTGATTTGTAAAGACAAAAAAATATGTATGATTTTTCACATATAGGAGACATCATTTTAGCTAACAGAGGATTCACATGTGACGAGTATGCAAGGATGGCAATGGCTGAGATAAAGACTCCACCATTCACAAAGGGCAAAAAACTATTGGAAAAAGTTCAAATTGATTGGAGTCGTGAGCTGTCCCTTGTTCGTATTCATGTGGAGCGCATTATTGGCATGCTTAAGCAGAAATATACAATATTGCAGAACACAATTCCCATTTCTCTTATTCAGGACAGTTCTGACACAAAACCCACTATTGACAAGATTGTGAAAGTCTGTTGTGCATGTGTTAACTTATGTCCATCCAGCATACCACAAGAATAATATTTTGTCATATTATTTAATATATACTAATCATAACATACAATCATGTTGAGACAATACTAATAGCTAGATGCTATAGATACATTTTAAGATTTTTTTCTTACTAAACTTTGAAAGTTTGCAACAGGATGGACAATACCACTTTCCTTTGGGTGCGGATCTAATTCGAAGGCAGTCAAAATGAAACCAGCGAATGGAGCATTTCCCATTGCTGCACTCGATCGTTTCCCCAAAACTTGGTTGAGAGTTTGGCTGGGTCATCATCATCAATATCGACTTCTTGACTATCATTAGCAGTGATGGGAATGGGAACAGGAACAATTCCATCAGAGTTGCTACCAGCTTACGTGTATAACATTTTCCAATTAGTTCTGGGAGTATTCCATAAGTGAAAATATGTTTGGCAGCACTGATTTTGGAATGCAAGAAATCATTGTCTCTTTTAATTCTCTCCACAGCATATTCTTTCTTGGTCCACACAAGAAAATTTCCGTAATTCACATCACACACTGACATCTGTAACTGAAGCTGATAAAAATAAGTATGATTTCTCTTGAGCTTCCACTCCTCATTCTCTTTGGTCATACAAAAACTTGGCACATCATCATCTTCCGGTAGACCTTCCTTGACACAATGGGAACATTTCACCTTCACACCCTTCCCACAGCACTTGCAGGTTACAATGCTGTCTGGAGATGCATCTAAGTAAGGCCGCTTACAGTCAATAAAAAAAAACAGATTCCAATATATGAAGGTCAGTATGGTTTGCTTAGCTCTTACAGAATACGTTTCATTGGCTATCTTCTCGTGTTCACAACCCCACCTAAAAGCAGACCATGTGTGTATAAATACACACACACAATTAACAAACCTAGTAGCTGCTGTTGAAATCTTAAATGCTTCAGGGTAACAAATTCGCTTGATTAAACTCTGCGCTGGCATAGAAGAATTTGTACATACAGCAGATTTGAAGTTAGATGTCGTGATTCTGCCAGCCCTATGTAGAAACCAGGACTTCTTTGATGGCTGACCTCGTGTTTCAAACTCAACTTTGCTGACTGCTGTTGTGTGACCTGATCAATACACAATACGTAATAAACAACCAAATGCACATAATACACACTACAATGGAACATACACTAATACTTTCGACCACTCTTTCACATTCATTCAGCAGCTCCAGGTATGTCATGTTCGAAGCCTCAGGACTGTACAATTCATTCATCGGCTTTGGAAACTACTCCTGGCACATCTTGGGGATAAATTTCTCTGCATATGGCTGCGTGATCTTTAGAATAGCAGGCTTTTTCTTAGCACAGTTGTAAAACACCGTAAACATTTTCTATTTCTGCATCAGTTGGCTTAGGAATGGGGCGTTTGCGAGTTTTGGGAGAACTACATTCAGGTTCACCAATAGACTTCTTCTGAGTAGATGGACCACTAAATTTAATTTCTGTTACTGGAGCAGGCGTAACCTATTAGCAATATAAAATAATTGAGCTAGTGTGCAATGGCTATTTTAACCAATGTACATACATCCTGAGCAGGAGGAAGCCAGATACACTTTTTTGAAGTACATGAGTCTACTCCAGAATTTTGTCTGATATCAGTAGCTCTAACCAGGCATGACAATACTGCAGCAATGTGACAGCATGCTTCACCCAGTCTAACGAGGACAAAATACTTGGTGTTATTGTATCTAACAATAAGTTACATACCCAGCCATGCAAGTACAGTGAGCTCCAAGTATATCTCTTTTAGGTTCAAGAATCACCAATGTAAGGAGGGGAGTAGCCGACATTTGCTGAGAATGATTCACCTATAACAATGCACTATATAGCAATATTTCAATACTGTAGGGCTGAAACTGACTTTTCCCATGACGACAAATCTTGATCCTTCAGTTATACTGTACTCATGCAGCTTTAATCCATGCACCCAGCCAGCCTTCACGAAATTATTGCCATCAAGCAAGCCATTCCAAGCCTTGAATTAAAAAACATAATGCAATTTCTAGATAGCCATTATGATTTAGCTACCTATATTTATTTTAGTTTACATTGTATTATTTATTTTATTTTATTCTTTACCTTGATTTCCTCTCTGGTGTATGGGCTAGGGGTTAAAGCATCAGGTCACTCCACTGAACCTCAGGTACATTCTCAGGGTTCTCAGTCCATTCAGTGATGGCATAGGGATCTTGTCTAAGTCCTGAATTAGTCACTTTGCCTTCATGTCGACATTTGGCATCTGCAGAGAGGTTGGTAAAATGCTTGAACTTTCTATCCATTACCATCAAAGTGCACCCCGGTGACAGTAACAGCTGACCACGTTGCCCTCAAAAATGGTGGATAGCAACGGTCGCTAGGACCACACCTCCTCGCGCAAGCCCTCTATCTATTGGTCATACAATTTTGCCACTTGAAAAAAAAACAAGAAGTTCTAATGAATAACTGCAGTGTTAAGTCTAACTATAAGTTTTTAAGAGCTAAGCGCATCTTGTGTCATTCAGAAACAACCTAATAAGGTGGGGTAAACAATTAATTTCCTGGAATATACGGGATCGTTAAACAGTAAGATTTTCTTTTGTGGAGGTATAGGAAGGGGTAGACCTCGGAGACAAACACAATATCCCCAATTTTTAATTGTGTTACCCGGGGTAGTGTCTCGCTCGCTTCGCTCGCCCAGTAACACAAAACCCATTTTCAATTTTCCACCCCCCATAGAATCTCGCTCGTTTCGCTCGCTCTATAACAAACAATTATAGCCCGTTACCCGTGCGACCGCGCTTGTCGTTAAGAACTATAAATCGGATACAGTCTGGTATGCTCGTAAGAAAATGTACTAGTGGTGTGCTTGAGCACAAATGGCGAGCGAGCCTTAAACTACACTATTGTTATTCAAACTACTAAAATAAAGTCGAGTTGTTAAATTACGCATATACGGTAAAGGGGATTCAATGCCATTGTAACCACTCCCCTCAACTGTTTGAATTGAAAAAGAAGCAACAAAATCAAGTCACGTTATTTAAAATTTTCTTTGTGATATTCTTAATAGTAGTTGTAACGCACAATACTTTCACACAACTGAACATACCTACGCAAGACTTACCTTCGTGGTTCGTCTAGTGGACAATGAATTGTCAAGTAAATGCTGTTGAGTAGTGCTTATAACTGTGACAAATAGTGTATTAACTTATCACAGCCACTAACTAAATAGAAATGGAGCTCCCATAAGTTTTTGAGCTTTAACTGCACCCGCAAAACAATTCAAAGCGGTAAACAATTCAATTTCTAAGGTGACACGGGTAATGGTCGCAAAACTAGAGGATTCTGTTTAGTGAAGTTTGGGACGGGGTCGAACGACGAGCGAACACAAAAATACAGAGGGTCAATACAAAATGACATACATACGTCCAAACATATATATAAACTAGTGACGTGCTTGAGCACAAATGGCGAGCGAGCCTAAAGACTATACTATTTTTATATGAATGATTTTGACTTTTAACACCGAAGCTACTGAAAATAAGGTCCAGTTTTTAAATTTAGCATACACGGTAAAGGGATTTCAGTGCCATAGTAACAACTCTCTGCAACTGCTTGAATTGAAGGGAAAAACAACAACAACAAAATAATACAAGTTATTTAAAAGTTATCTTTGTGATATTCTTTAGCTAAATAGTGGTTGTAACACACAATGCTTTGACACAACTGGACATGCACCTACACAGACTTACCTTCGTGGTAGTCTAGTGGACAATGTATTTTCAAGTAAATACTGTTGCGCACGGCTTATAACCATGACAAAGAGCGCATTGACTTACCACAGCCACTAACTCGAATAGAAATGGAAGTCCCTTAAGTTTTCAAGTTTGAACTGCACCCGCAAAAGAATTCAAAACGGTAAACAATTCAATTTCTAGGGTGATACGGGTACTGATCGATAAACCAGAGGATTCTGTTTAGTGCAATTTGGGACGGGATCGACCACATAACTGACACTAAAACGCGCGGGTCAAAAAAAAGTAACCGCTCCCGCAACAGTTTGAATTGAATAAGAAGCAACAAAATCAAATCACGTTATTTAAAATTTTCTTTGTTTCACACAACTGAACATACCTACGCAAGACTTACCTTCGTGGTTGCATTTTTAAGTAAATACTGTTCAGTTAGGGCTTATAACTGTGACAAATAGCGCATTAACTTACCACCGCCACTAACTCGAATAGAAATGGAGCTCCCACAAGATTTTGAGTTTCAATTTGTTAGCTACAGTTTTTTCCCGGCTGTTAGTGAAAAGCCCGCCAATAATTTCTTAGCAACTCTCCGTACACGAGTCCAACCGGCTAGTGTTTCTAGCCTCCTAGTGTGAGTTCTAGAGCACGCCAGAGCTTACACAACTGCGTCATAAGCTAGAGCTAACTGGTGTCTATCCATTTCTGCCATAAAATTTTTTTCGAAAAAAATCGACCCATAAGGCTTTACCCGGTGATACTGAAAAAAATTGTTTGCCGCGTTTAGGCGGATTTTCCCAAATCCGGTCACATATCTAAATAAACTAGTGGTGTGCTTGAGCATAAATGGCGAGCGAGCCTTAAACTACACTATTGTTAAATGATTGATTTTAACAACTAACACTCAAGCTACTAAAATAAAGTCTAGTTATTAAACTATTATTAAATTACGTATGCGGTAAAGGGGTTTCAGTGTCACAGTAACCGCTCCCGCAACAGTTTAAATTGAAAAAGAAGCAACAAAATCAAATCACGTTATTTAAAATTTTCTTTGTGATATTCTTAATAGTAGTTGTAACGCACAATACTTTCACACAACTGAACATACCTACGCAAGACTTACCTTCGTGGTAAGTCTAGTGGACAATGAATTTTTAAGTAGATAATGTTGAGTGTGGGGGTTGCCCTCGCCAGACCCGAAGCTCCGTAAGGTACCACGCACGTAGGTTGGCAACACAGTCGCTGCCACCAGAGTTCTCCTTCAGCAGGTTGCCTTAGCTAACCTAACTGCCAATATCTTGGTTAACTAAAAGTTTAGTATAATTTGAGGACTGAACCAGGCACGAGGGAATCCAAGGTTATATTGCCTCAGGAACCCCTCGTGCAACAACACTGCGCATGACATAAAACTCAACAATAATCATACAACCACAATCGTTCGTATGCATCAAGATACACACACAGTTCATCTAGCTAATAGTTCCTCTTCTCTTCTTCTCTCTCTTTCTCCATCATCTTCTGTCTCTTCTCCAGTGTGGGCGACTGTCAAGCCCACATCTCCCCCCTCCTTCAAAGCAAGGGTGGCATCCTCTCTGGCACCAGCGTGGCACCTGCTTAGCTCGTCCGCCACCACGTTACTCGCACCAACTCTATACTTGACTACAAAGTCGAATTCCAACAAGGTCAATGACCACCGGTATACCCGTCTGTTCAGCTGGCGTCCCGTTCGTATAGACTCCAATCCCTTGTGGTCTGTCCAGACCTCGAACCTCTGCCCATGCAGATAGAAAGAAAAATGTTTAATGAATACTCCAGCTCCTGAGCACTATAATTGGACTGTGGTCCACGCAGCTGTCTTGAGTAAAATGCCACTGGGAGTAGTTCCTCCGCTCTTCTCACCGAAAGAACCGCACCGACTCCACTGCTGCTGGCATCACTCTCCACTACAAATACATCACTAACACACGGAACAACCAAACACACAGAACTTGACAACGCACATTTCAACTTACAAAAAGCCTCCAACATCTGGCTTGTCCACTCCACCTTCCCTGACAAGAGCGATGAGGTATGCGGAGTGAGGAGGGCAGACCACTTGTGGAATCCCTCGATGAACCTTCGATAGTACCCGATCAACCCCAAGAAAGCTCTGAGCTGCTTCTTGGTCTTCGGCTCGGGATGATCTCGTATCGCCGCCACTCTAGCCTCCGGTACCCGAATTACTCCATCTCCGACCTCATGCCCCAAAAACATCAATCTTCTCTTCCCAAACACACACTTCGTCAACTTACACGTTAACCCTGCCTTCAGCAATATTCCAAACAACATCTTCAAATGCCCCAAGTGCTCATTCCATCCTTCCGACACCACCAATACATCATCGATATACACCTTTGCAAACTTCATGCAATCCACCAGAACCACATCCATCCACCTTTGAAACACGCTAGGGGCATTTGTCAACCCAAATGGCATTCTCACATACTGAAATTTGCCAAAGGGGCAGACAAACGCCGTCTTCTCCCTGTCCTCTACCGCCACTGCCACCTGATGGAAACCCTTGGACAGGTCCACCTTAGACAACACACAACCCTTCCCTACACATTCCACCATCTCCTCGAACTGAGGAATATAGTACGGTTCCTTTACCGTGATCGCATTGAGCTTTCGGTAGTCAACGCACAGGCGTATACCTCCACCTGCCTTCTTCACTGGAACCAACGGGGAGGCCCACGCACTGGCACTCCTCTCTATAATCCCTCCTCTCTTCAACTCTTCCAATTCTTCTTTCACTGCTTTCCTAATGCCCAAAGGCACCGAATAGGGAGCTTGCCGAATGGGCTGAGCGTCCCCAGTATCAATCTTCAGTATCACTTCCTCGGTACTCCCTGGAGCATCCTCCACATCTCCAAATTCCTCCAACAACTCGTCAATCTCCTCTTGCACATATCCATCACATTCCCCTCTCAACAGACAATCTTCTTCCTTGCTATCCTCCAACACAACGTCCAACCTGTTCACTGCAAACCTTTCCTTGAACTTCTTCAAGCAGTTCACATGCACTACCTTTGCATGCTTTGCCACATCTTTCCTACCTATTCTGTAATTCACCTCCCCAATCCTTTCCAACACTTCATAGGGTCCTTCCCACGAATCCGACAGCTTACATTGCATTCCCGGGATCCTGTATAACACCAGGTCCCCAACCACGAACTCTCTCGTCTTGCACCCGCGATTCAGGTACTTCATCCTTCCCTCCTTCCCTTTAGCCATCTTCAACTCAGCACAATCCCTCATCATCTCCAACTTTTCCGCCATATCTCTCACCCAATCACACACACCTAGCTCTTTACTGTCAACCTCGAACAATCCCGAATACAGAGCATCTAGGGGAGTTCTAACCCTGAACCCATAAACTAAGTCGAACGGGCTGAACCCACTATCCGCATGAGGCATCTGTCTCATTACGAACAGCGCGAAGGACAGCTGCTCTACCCAATCCTTCCCCTCATCCACACACTTACCCAAAATAGACTTAAGTATGCCGTGGAACCGCTCCACCGTCCCATTAGTCTGAGGGTGGTACGGAGATGTCCGCACCCTCTCTATCCCCAACATCCTACTCAATTCCCTAACCACTTTCCCGCAAAACTGGCCTCCCTGGTCCGACAACATCTTCTCGGGGACCGAAGTCCTTGAGAAGATCGACCACAGACCTTCGGCTACTGCCTTGGCAGTGATGCTGCGCAAGGGTACTGCCTCCGGCCACCTGGTAGCCAAGAACACGCAGGTCAGCAGGAACCTGTTGCCACCCTTTCCCTTCGGTAGGGGCCCAACAAGATCCACTGCCACCGCCTCGAAGGGTTCACTGAGCAATGGACGTTCCACTGCCAGCGCCCTCCGAGGTGTGTGCTTTTCCTCTGACAAACATTACAGCTCTTACAGTGCTCTCCCATCTCCCTTGCCATACCTGGCCACATAAAATATCTCCCTACCATCCTCGCAGCCTTCTCACTGCCTAGATGTCCATTTCTCTCGTGAGCCAACTCCATTACCCTTCTTCTGTAACTCTTTGGTACTACAACCACATCCCGAAACTCTTCCCACATCACATACTGACTCCTCACCAAAACTCCTTTCTTCCACTGAAATCCTCTTTCCTTCCGATCACCCAGCTCTCTCCATTCCTTTAGACTCTCATCCTCACCCAACTCCTTTCTAAAATCAGCCCCATCAGACCCCTCCCCAACAGGTCCAATCTGTCCAGCATATTCTATCAATTGCCTCTCGTCCTCACTCATTGGTGCAACATCCTTCAGGTTCTTCACTTCCAGACACCTCACTCTCTTCTTCTACCTTCTGCCCTTCACTCTTCTCACTCACGTCCCTCTCTTCTAAAACCGTCTTTTCTGCCTCTCCCGGCTCAATTACACTCCACCAGTCAGTGCATCCCGCCTCCGGATCACTCACCGTACTCAAGGCCTCGGCCTTAGCTTGGCTACGTGTCAGCACCTTAACCTGAGTCTCCCGTGCCCCTTGCATCCTTTCAAGGTTCCTCGCCTTCTCAATAGCAACCCTAAAAGCCACATTCTCCTTTTCATTAGCAATGTCAAACGGCACAATGCACATCACTTCATCACCCTTCCTTTCATCTATCATGGCTAGCTTTGCCAGTCTAAGACCTCCCACTTCGTACTCAACCACGGTACTCTGATGTACACTAGTCATGCCATTCACACCTGAGACATGCATCTCACCACACTCGACAGCCCCCTGATTCACCAACGCCCTAGGTACTACTCTTACCTCGGCGCCTGAATCTATCAACACCTTGCATTCAGTTCCATTCACCTTTCCCCACACAATGTTCCCCTTTCTCTTTTCACCAACCACGATCTTCGATACCTTCCTCGTCTCCTTTTTCACCGCACTCCCCACCTTTCCATTCGGACACTCTGTACTCTTGTGTCCCGCCTTGCCACAGCTGAAACATGTCAGTGGCCTAAATCCACTACTATACCCCGTTCTGCTAGACCCACTGGGTTTCTTGCACTCAACTGATCTATGGCCCTTCTCTCCGCAGTTAAAGCAAGTGATCGGCCCAAATCCCTCTCTACTCTTGGTGCTAAAATCATCACCATTACTAGTTCTTCTAAACTCACTCCCACTACGACCTCCCAAACTACCGATAGGTTTGTAGAAGTTACCCTTCAATCTACCAGCCATCCACGTTTCCCATGCGACTCTCAACTCCTCCATCGTACTAATCTTCTTTCCCTCTAAGAATACTTTCCCACTGGGTGGAATGATGTTGCGAGTTATTGCAGTGGCCATAGCCACAGCGCACTCCTTGATCGACTCACACCCCTGTATCACTCCCCAGCTCACCCTCTCTATCACCTCCATGATCTCTTCTGCCGTCTTGGCCTTCATACTCTCTCCCGTCAAATCAAACATACGATACCCATACGTTAACGTCGTCTCTCCCATGGCTTTCAACAAGACCCTCTTGACTTCCTCATAGTCATCTCCCTCTCTTGCACTTTCTACCCTAGCACACAGCCTCTCAGGTAGCCTTGGAAATAACCGTTCCACCCACGTATCCTTGATATTTCACAATCCGTCATGATCCTCTCAAACTTCCCCAAATACCCCAACAGCTCGACCTTCTCTGTATCCCCAAAGCCCTCAGCTTCTCCATTTGCAACTCCTTCTTCTCTTGATACCTCCGCTTCGCCTCTAACCCCTCGCTCGCCCTCACAGACGTCTCTTCCCTCAGCTGGCTAAGCATAGCCATCAACTCTTCTTTCCTAGCTTCCTCAGCCCTTTCCAATTCAGCTCTCCGCATTCTAATCTCCTCCTGTCTAATCTCTTCTGCTCTCTCAGCTTCAGCCCGCCTGGCTTCCTCTAGCCTTTCCGTTTCAGCCTTCCTAGCCTCATCCCTCTCGGCCATAATCTGTACCCACTTCGTAAAATCACTATCCTCAGCTTTCCTAGCCCTATCCCCTGACACAACTTCTACTACTCCCTCTTCTATACTTCCCTCAGATTCTTCAGACTCACTCTTAACTCCTTCCTCTGATAGTTTTCCAAGCCCTTGACGCACCGGGTATGGCGAACGATCATTTGGCGTCGTGCTGGAGTGCGGCCGGTAAGACGAATCTCCCGCCTTCGTGGATGCTCTCTTGGTCTGCCTCCTCCTCGCCTCCACACCCCACTCAGTCATGAAAGGAGAGTGTCCTCACCTTCCGTCAGAGACTCTAACAAAAATAAAACAAACGAATAAAGGTAGTATGACACACACACGATTAGAAATAAAATGACACGAGGGTAATACACCGTACAAGGATAAAGCACAAAAAAAAAGAACAAACAAGATTTTCCAACAGTTCTGGGGTCGTAACTCCTGCTTTGCTGGATTGCTCCCGACAGTCGTAACCTCGGTTGCGTGTTGCTCCCTCTGCCTTAGCTGGAGAGCTTGTGAAATGTCTTTTCTTTCGGTATATCTTCCGCGGTCGAATGTCTTCGGCCGAGTAGTTTAGTTTTCGTTCCGGGTATTCCAGCAGCTCACTCCTGAAGGTTCCCAGCTCGTTCGAGAATCTCCAGAAAACGTATTCATCAGAAATCCCACCGCTGCCACCAAATGTGGGGGTTGCCCTCGCCAGACCCGAAGCTCCGTAAGGTACCACGCACGTAGGTAGGCAACACAGTCGCTGCCACCAGAGTTCTCCTTCAGCAGGTTGCCTTAGCTAACCTAACTGCCAATATCTTGGTTAACTAAAAGTTTAGTGTATAATTTGAGGACTGAACCAGGCACGAGGGAATCCAAGGTTATATTGCCTCAGGAACCCCTCGTGCAACAACACTGCGCATGACATAAAACTCAACAATAATCATACAACCACAATCGTTCGTATGCATCAAGATACACACACAGTTCATCTAGCTAATAGTTCCTCTTCTCTTCTTCTCTCTCTTTCTCCATCATCTTCTGTCTCTTCTCCAGTGTGGGCGACTGTCAAGCCCACATTGAGTAGGGCTTATAACTGTGACAAATAGGGTATTAACTTACCACCGCCACTAACTCGAATAGAAATAGAGCTGCCATAAGTTTTTGAGTTTTAACTGCACCCGCAAAACAATTCAATTTCTAAGGCGATGCGGGTAATGGTCGCTAAACCGGAGGATTATGTTTAGTGAAGTTTGGGACGGGGTCGAACGCGGTGCGAACACAGAAATACGGAGGGTCAAAGTACAAAATGACATACGTACGTCCATATATAAACAAACAAACATCCCCGATTTTCAATTGCGTTACCCCTGTAAGTGTCTCGCTCGCTACGCTCGCTCGCCGATTAGCGGGGAAAAGTCTGATAATAGTTCTTAGTAACCATAACTAGTGATGTGCTCTAATAGCACAAAATAGCGAAGCGAGCGATGCATGTTCCCTGTAATTACAGCTATTCCATGCATGCTTGGTGTGGCTACAAAATACTGTCAGATTCTTTACTTTGCTTTTTTTTTTTTGAAACTAACGCCCTCAAAGCTCTTGACCGAGCGTTTCTAACGTTTTGTCTACTGGGCATCGCTACTTCGTACGGCGGGTAAACAAAACAAAATGTTGCTAAGAAGGTTACCCGGCCCGCGCAAGCGCGCAGGAGAAAGGGTACACACGTACGCCCACGCAAGAACAAAAACAATTTCTAGACCTATATATTATATATATCGCTAACTCATTAGAGAGTCAGCTCCGCTCGCTTCGCTGAATTATGATAGAAGGCAGATCAAAGCAAAATGGAATAATGAAGAGTTTGGGTACTTTAATACAATTACTAAGATAGCTAAATCTATACTTTGCTCGTTGTTTATGTTTGGGCTATAAAATAGTTATAAACCAAAATCATTAGGTTTGTATTAATCGCATACAAACCTCAATTTTGGTTTATAACTATAACATATCCCGGGTTTTCAGTTGTGTTTTCCGGAGAGTGTGTCGCCTGCTCACGGATAAAGAGAGTAATATACAGTAGAATGAAAGAAAGCAGGAATTGAAGTGCATGTTTCCTTATGTGATGGTAATTTTTTTAAGAATGTATCATTAAATAAATTCCTTCTCCAAAATTAGATACTCCTCATAAATAGGAAGCTAGCTATGTGTCAAATAAAATTCTTCACTAGTATTCATGACACCTTTTCACTAGTATTCATAACACCTTGTTCTCTCATCATCAATTTTCTTGAGATAACAGTGCTTTCTATGGTCTGGGGTATGAGTTTCCACGGTTGGATCCACAAATTGATGGAGTGGTTTATTTATGACGAAACGTAGTTCTGTAGTTGCACATTTATCTGGTACTGCCATGCTTACCTGTAAAACATTTCTACCATTTAATAGACTTTTAAGTGGTTTTCAGTGAAAAAAATTACCTTCTCTCATTGATATTACAAATAGACATCACTTTGGCCCACTCCAACAATGAGTCCCTTCAGCTACAAACGGGATACGGTCTTAAAACACTATTTTTCACTCCGTACCAGCTATCTCCAACCAGTCATAGTAGTCTCCTCAGTATTAGTATAGTAAAAAACTAAATTATAAACTAATTCATTATGTAACTGTGATGATTGCCACAACGTCCACATTGCGTGGCGTTGGATCTAAGCTAAAGCTAGACCGAGATTACTTTCAGGTATGAAAGCGGACTTACCGTGAATTTAGGGTATAATTCTTTAGTTCGTTCCGTTAATAATTAACTTCCAACTGCAATCTTCAACTTCATAATGAGAGTTCATATTCTCAAGTTTTTGAATCTAACACATTTTCTTTGACTGACATTAAGTTAGTGGATGTACTATAATGCACTCTACTACTGGTAAATATTGCCATTAGAAATTTCTTTCTGTTAACATTTTAACAATCATTGGTTATAGTGATAAGAAGATATAGGCTACACAGTGAATAATATGAAATAGTGAATGTATTATCCTGAAATGTACTCTATTGTCTGGAGAAATAATTTCATCAATTGTAGTGAGTTGTTTAATAATACAATGGATTTATTGAAGTTTATTCTATTGGTAATTTACTTGCCATAAAATATTAATTTTCTCCAATGTGTAGTGTTCAGACAGTATCTCTTGAAATGGACATGTTTATATTATCATCAAGTAAGTTATTGTGTATAACAAAGTAAGTAATAACTACAGCTGATCATAGCTGATTGCCTCTTTACGCATGTGCAAAATGAAGTAATGGAATAATTGCTTTAATTATGTTAATAGTAGAAAAGTAGTAGCCATTGAAATGACAAGAAAACTACTTAATAGTTTTCTAAAAGGAAACAGTTTGTTTTGTTGGGTCATCAGTAACTATTACATAAAGATTATATACTGCTGTTGAGAAGGACTGAAGCATTGAAGAGTGCTATTGATAATTGGGTTCTATTGCAGGGATGGGTTTAACTACTTCCTACAGTCCTTGAAACTTAAGTACAAGCACTTTTAAATGTGCTTAAACATTAAGCACTTTTATAGCACTTGGTTTACACAATGCTTAATAACCCACTGCTAGACGGAAGGCACTGATGAAACTCACGCCCATTACTAAACCCTTTTGAGTTTCATGATACTATCTGGGATTAATCATTTTCTTCGCAAGCTTATTAGGAAACAATAATAATGCCTGAGGCTGATGACTGATGAGCCTAGGCGGCATAAACTGCTATCAGATACATGTTAGAGGAACACTTTTCTTTATGACTTTACAGTTAATGGCTGTCAAAAAACACATAGTGCAAGCTCAAGTATAATTAAACAGATGACAGATTCCAAAAGGCATATCAGTTATTGCTGAGCCACACGATTCCTATGCTTATGTATTTACATATATAATAGCAAAGATCACTAATGTTTATATTAATCAGTTATATACTAGCTAGGTCTAGCAGGAAAATAGATCTACTATTGAGCATGACCACTAGTTGTGTACGTATGTCCATGAAGCACATTTTTACACATTGGTACGTAAACAGTATCAGCCACATAAGTTAAGGTTCATTGTGAAACCAGCTTGAAGGGCAATGATACAGTACAGCCATTATATATACACATACTTATACATATTTTTCTAAATTTTATATGTTAATTCTTTTTATAACAATCCCTGTTTATACACTGTGTATGTGCAGTTAGATTTATTCCACTCCAATTTCTACTACTATTAACGTATGTGTGGGTTAATGGTGAGTATATGTAAACATTTACTAGTATTGCTACCAAGTCTTAGGAAAATTAGTTAACTTGCATTGATTTTTCTATAGATATTATATTATAAAGGAATGTTAGCTATGGCTATTCATAAGCCATCTTATAAATAATATATATTGTGGTTGAAGCTGCAGAAGTCATAGCAGTCTATGATTGACATAATGAGTTATCCTCCGAGATGGCGATTCTTATTTAAGCAGCGACAGCTTGGAAAGTTGGTTACCACAGGAGCTATGAAATTGAAGACTTGCTGGAAGTTTCATCACTATGAAGCTGCTGCTATTTTTACTTGGAGAAAAGGGAGCTGGCAGAACTCAAGGTGTCTGTAACTAATCTTATGGCCTCATTGCAGAAAAGGATGAAGTGGATATGGTGGAGACTGTGCAGATGTGGTGAAAGCAACCTATGATCAACACAAGCTAGCGTACAAATACCACATGAAGCAGGTGCAGTCTGTACACTTCATCACAGATGGCCATGATTGATACTTGAAGTTCTATCATGTCATGACCAAACACCTAGCTGGTCTATGACTTTGTAAGGGAGATAGTTTTGAGCAGCTCCTCACTGCTCTTTTTGAAGCTTTACTTCTATGTGCTGCCCTTATTATGTGGTCTAAGCACACATTCTAAGATGAGCGCCCATCTATTCTCAAATTCTTTACTGATTTCATTGACCAGCTTATTGCTGACACAGAGATGTTATCTCCTACAAACAAGCGCTTTCCTACTGCTGCAGATCATTGTCCTGCCACTTCTCAATCAACTCATAACTCTAGTAAAGACAAGAACAAGTCTCATTCCCGTTCCCTCCACATGAAGGACTCAAAACCTGATGTCTATCCTGTCTTTGATGGTTAAAGATGGCTCCGTGCACGATGAAGTGTCAGTAGCAAACAGAGCCGAATGGTTAGCTGAATTGGCACCTCCAGCTGATCATAGAAGTCTCTACCACATATACTGGACTGTAATTTATGGTGGCATGGCTCACCTTGCCTTAACCGATTACAGGCCAAATACACAATTTTGTGTACCTCCGTATTATGTCCTGAAAAGCAAAATATGCAATTCTGTGTACAAGAAAGGGCTAATAACTATCTGCCTACATAATCCAGTAGGAAATTGTACTTTTGATGCAATATTATGACAGAGTGGACCAAAGCATGAAATTTAGCACAGTGTTTGTTGAAGGTATGTACAGCAATATTAGAAGGGGTGCCATCCAGATATACATTCTTTTACAACAATATGTCTTACAAGAAACTTTGGTCAATATAATCGGCAATACCCGCAAATTTTATTATTTACGCGCCCAATACAATTATTATAGCGAAAATTTAAAAAAACGATATTACAGGCAGCTAGACTATTTAATAGAACTAGCTACCCTGATAGCTAGCCAGGTGTAGCAAGTTTCAGAGAATTTTTTTCAGTAGAATAAAACCAAAACATTTCGGCTTGTGGAGCCTTCTAGTGGTTACTGAACTGAATGAGGGTGACTGAACAAGGAACGTTGTATAAACAGATGATACAAAACATGAGATCATTGTGTGTTGGGGTACAGCCCCTGGGAATGTTAGGTTGTGTTGGACACTTTCTGTGACATGTGAGTTGTACTTGGGAGGTGTGAAGGTGTAGTCAGCATCATATCAGGTGACTCCTAATCATTAACATTAAAGTATTAAACCACAATACATTATAATAAACAATTTATATTGAGCTCTTTTATATAATTAACTGTTAAAATTTCACACTTTAAAAAATTTGTTTTAATTAAACAATTTTTAGGCACCCCTTCTGATACTGTTATATATGCCAAACCGAACCTGCATACCAAGTTTCATGCTTTAGCCCACACTGTCACAATAATTTTTCTTATCTGCTGGACTAACAGCTTCATACCTGAGTCTACCAGTTATCTATCATTGCATCTCAGGTTTGTACTGTAGTATAGCTATCTGTACAACATATCTACAATTGTGGTTACAATATAAAATTGATCAGATAAACCTTGCTACAAAACACTTCAAGTTTATCAAATATTTTCATATATAAAAAACAAGAACAATATTCATGATTAATTAAGCTACAATGATAGCTTAAGTCTTCTCAAGAAGTTTATTGACTTGACTATGGATTCAGGACTCCAAAGATGCAGGAACACAAGAGTATCTCCAACTCCCATGCTGATCCATAACTTTGGAAGATTAGTAGTATTGTAAAGTTTATATAATATACCTGGAAAAAAAATAAAAAGAACACAAGAATGTCACTGAGTGACTTAAGTTGTATTCAGCTGTCTGTTTGTTGTTATTCTGCTATGTCCATCTGTCTGCCTATGTTCTTTCTGCCTTGTCTGTCAGTCTGCCTACTTGTCGGTCTTTCTATCCCTCTGCCTGCCTGTCTGTCTGTCTGTATCTGTCAACTTGTCTGTCTAACTGACAGTTTCATCCATGTCCGTCTGTCTATCTTCCTGCTTGCCTTCATATCTGTCTGTCCATCTTCTATCTATCTGTCTATATGCTTGTCTGTTGTTATTTTTTGTCTGTCTGTGTGTCTGGATATTGGTGTATGTGTGTGTATCTCTGTATGGATAATTTAGCAGCCTTCCCTGTGAGTATAAGTGAGAGCTACCCTCTTTAACATTTCCCAATGTATGCAATATAATTTTTTTCACAATTATATCAAGTTCTGACCCTTCATAAAAACTAGATTGAAACTTTCTCACCTAAAGGGGTCTATAAAAAAGCAAAGGAAAAATGTGAAAAACTTGATAATTGTGATGTTAAAGCCTTTTCAATCCACAAATTATGGCTCCTCTCCGGAGAGGAAGGTGTTTTCGGTCGACACCAAAAAGGTGTTCTGACGGCAAATAATTGGTGGTCTGTTGAGTACGAGACTGCAGCAAGAGGTATATTACTCAATAATATAAAGGAAAAATGTGAAGGTCTTGGAAGTTGAGGGTTGTCGTAGCTCAGTGGTTAGAGCACCGTTGGCTGAAGCTGGTGGCCCCGGGTTCGAATACCCGGCGACAATTAAGATTTTTTCACATTTTTCCTTTGCTTTTTTCCAGACCCCTTTAGGTGAGAAAGTTTCAATCTAATATAATTTTTATCATAAAAATATTTCTCACAAGTTGGGGTTAGGGCTACTGGCTAGGCTAGGCTGTGCATTCAACATCCAATAATTAGTTATTGGGTGAGTGAAGCAAGACCATCACTAACGAGTATATGGCAAAGTTCAAAGAGGTCAATGCATGTCAACCCCTCAAAAATACTTTAAAATGTTAACGTTAGCATAGGCACAAGAAATTTAGGAGATAAAGTTTTGAAATAATGCCAGGGAAAAAATAAGGCAAAGAGCTACCGTTACAGAAGAAGGCAGACTCAGAAGAAGGCAGACTCAGAAGAAGGCAGACTCAGAAGAAGGCAGAAGAAGGCAGACTCAGAAGAAGGCAGACTCAGAAGAAGGCAGACTCAGAAGAAGGCAGACGTTCACATTTATGTCTTAATCTCTTAGAAGATTTCTCTGTATTGGTGGTGATGATGTTACCTTCATTAATGTGCTGTTTCTCATAGCTATAAATCTTGCTTAATAAATATGTTCTTACTTTATAATTTATTGTCTAATAGTAGACAGTTTGTCTACCAGAGCTCTGGTACAATGGAGCATCTTAAGCAGAATGCTTTCATTTATTGCTCTTCACCGTGTAATTTTAGGAAGTTTGATTTCTTACCTCTTGAAAATCATTTTTCTAGAAGTCAAATCATGAAGAGAATATATAAGTCCAGTGCTGGTATATCCAGTGAAAAGTGTATTTTGCTAAAGAATAGCACAAATTGATAAAACAAAACCATAAACAAATGAGTATTATATGCGGCTAGTATTTAAATTTTAATTTCACTCAGACAAGCTCGCTCGCCATCTGTTCTGAAACACTTGACGAGGTTACTGTAAAAATGTGTGTACAGCAGCCATGGTTACAGTCAATGTTCCCAGAGCGCAACTCTATCAACCTGTAACAGTCACATGTCATGCTAATTCACCTTTAATGCCACTCACATATGAGTTTCTCCAATCTGGACTGAGGCTACAAATTGGATCCTCAAATCATTATCGATTCTCGACAGTACAGTTCACAGATGCTGGAAATAACTACATGTGTGTAATCAGCCATGAAGGCAGAGAAGTAGGAAGATCTGCATTTGCTCTCTATGTCAATCGTAAGCAAAACAGGCTGAGATAAGTGAGGTAGTAAACTAAATTGAGACTTCTTTGTTGTGTGACATAGTTCCTGACTTTGATTGGAAGATCACAAGGAGACCTATTGGAGATATTTTTGTGGGCAAGAGAGTAACAATTTCCTGTTTCATGTTTCTGGGCAGCACAGAAGGACTCACAGCTGACGCTAGAATATTTAATCCTCAGGGGCACCTCATTCCTTTAGGAGAGCATGCAGATAGAGTAAGAAGGTATGAGCTGGTGGAAATTGTTGCAGGTTTTGAGACAGTTCTTCAATTCAGTGGTTTAAGTACAGCAGATGAAGGAACTTACACATGTTCTGGGGCCATCAGGCCAGAGGTTTCTAACCCATTCCTTAAGAATATTGTGAAAAATGATACCTTTGACATCACATTATCATGTGAGTTTTATTAATAGTAGATAGATATTGTATCTAATTGCTTTGTTTAATGTATCAATAGTTTCATGACATATAGTGCATTATATGCCAGTCACAACAAATGTTTTGTAACAACAAATACATAACAACAGTATGTTGCTATGTATTGATGGGAGTGCACATGTCAGGATAGACTAACTAGACCTCCAGCTATCATCTAGTCAGAGTAGAGACATATCTAGCTACAACCTCCAGCTATCATCTAGTCAGAGTAGAGACATATCTAGCTACAACCTCCAGCTATCATCTTCAGAGTAGAGGCATATCTAGCTACAACCTCCAGCTATCATCTAGTCAGAGTAGAGACATATCTAGCTACAACCTCCAGCTATCATCTAGTTAGAGTAGAGACATATCTAGCTGCAACCTCCAGCTATTATCTAGTCGGTATTATGTACTGCAAGTCCGACCAGTCCTACTAGAGCCCTACCTTAAATGATAGAATATACAATTCGGAGGTAAAACTCAACTCCTGATATTTGCTTCCACTCTTCCTACAGAAAGTAACACAGTCTTTTATGTAATTCAATAAAACATTCCAGCTTTACAAAAAGAAATATTTAATTGAATGGTAATTTTGACTAGATTCATGTTTTTAATTCTTAACTATGGGAGCACAAAAATGGTTGATTACTTGTAATTGTGCTAGTTCCCTGTAAGTCGTATTATTTAATGCACCCTTCTTTTCCCTTGATTATTGACAGTTCTACTTCCTGTTTTAGGCACACCTACTTTCTGGCCTGACCAGTTTTTGAAACCTGTGTTGCCCCTATCAAATGAAAATTATTGATAGTCATATATACTTATTCCATCAGATGCAGCTGTGCACACTCAAAGTTTCATGACATTTACAATGAAGCTATCTAACAACTTTAATAAAAATTAATTTAATGCAGTTCATTGAACATTGTCCTTTCATTGGTCCTAAAGGTGAATCTTTCAGGACTTTTTCAATGTCATTTTCATGTGGGCTACTACCCAGTGAGAGAGGAATCTACTAATATCATACAATGATATTTTTATTTTCTTTGTAGCTATCATCATTACCATGGCAATTTCTATAACAACTCCATTAACTCGTTTATTGGACTCTCCCCCATACAATCGTGTAGATCTCACTTGCAAATCAAGTACAAGAGTTCGGGTTCAATCCATTCCATTTAGAGTAAGATTTACATGGTACACATCTGTACATGGTGGTCCTCTGCGGGAGATTTTGCCCGTGCTTGGGTCAGTAGGCTATGGCTCTGTCGTCACCGGCAATGTGTCAGTTCATGTTGGGGAGAAAGGAGCGCACATGTTCCTCTGTAGAATCTTCTTGGACGTAAGGCCTTCTCCGGACACTATCATGAACGAGAGAAATGTGATAGTGGATGTTTATGGTGAGTTTATGATTGACAGCTGAATTAAATTATAGTAGTTTTCCATTGTAATATAAGTTTAATGTCACACACACACAATGATGCAGGTTCCTCTCCTCCTAATCCTCCAGTACATGTTAAAACTATTATAGTGAGTCAGAGCGCAGTGATGTTGAAATGGAAAATATCAGAGGTGACCTATGACCCTGAAACTTACGTAGTTCATTATGGAATTCAAGTGAATAGCCTTTCCTCACTGAGTGAAGTGGTCTCGGGATATAGTGTGGAAGTGACAGGTCTAAAGGAGAAAACCACATACTACTATAGAGTTTACGCCACCAACTCGAATGGGACTACATCTAGTGCTATCAACACCTTCACAACTTCTTCACATAGTAAGTGAATGACTGCTAGCCTGCCATCAGGCACAAATATGGAAGCAATATGAAATGTAATTTTATATATCATAGCAAATTTGCAGAGTTGTGTGATAAGCATGCTGCAGGTATAAAGAAAATCATAAAATCGTATTAAATTGAATTACATGAGGAAGACTTCTTCTATTACTTGTAGGAACTTATGCATGACTGTTTCTCACTTCATTACCAGACAAAAGATTTCTGAACGAAGAAAGTTAAAATGAAGTGTTGAACACTGTTTGTTCCATGAAGTGTTGAGTCTATTGTGTGAATGTGTTGCGATGGCTGTCCTTGTGTTAATTGAGATACAACTGCTACCCGGTATGCTGCCACCAAAGGCAAACTTGACAGAAGTGGACTAGGAGGGGTTGTGGTTGAGGGCCGCCCGTCTCTCTAATCCAGGACCCAAGGCTCAGTAATTCACTTTATGGCTATTCAATTAAAACTGGCATGTGAACTACAGAACTAAAGACTGACTGATGGGGTGAGCCAACCAGCCAGTATATATATAGAAAACCAGTCCACTGGGTGAGCATGGTACAAGAGAAATGTCACTGAAAGCTTGGTTGGAATTATTGTGTAGGGTGATTGTAAATGGTAAAGCTGGGGTGCATGAAGCGTGAAAAGGGGTAAATGTAATAATTAGATAAAACAGGAGATTAACGATCAATAAATAAAAGAAAAATAAACATATTAGTCTTACAGCAAACAAAGGAAAAATAACCAGGTATGGTTCATTCTGGCCTGGAAGAATCAGCAAGTCTCTGACAGGACAAAGAGCAGCTGCTATAATATCAGCTGGGGTTGTGGGGAGCCCCTGGTGAGTTTTCGCCAACTTTACACCTTGAGTTACCAAAAACCGACTTCAGTGAAGATGTCTAGTGTGGAATAAACCACTTATTACACTCATCAGAGTGATATGGCTAGATATTTCACTCTCAGGCTTTATTTTCACTCGCCTTTGGCCTGTGAAAATAAATTACCTGCTCTTGAAATATTTCACCATATCACACTCTGATTCATGTAATAAGTACTATATATATATATATATATATGTGACCGTCTATGGGAGAATCGGGCACAACGCGGCATGCGTAGACGTCGCAAAAAGATCGATTTAGTTCTTAAAATTGTATTAAATAAGCCTAACGAAGGGAACGGTTAGGTGATATATAGCGGGAATGGCTAAAGCTACGGCGATAAAACTTGGAGAGCTTAATATCTGCTTGCCGAGGAGTGTGTAAGTGCAAAAAAAAAATTTTTCATAGGGGCCGGGTTGTGCCTGATTTTCCTGTAGAGGGTCACATATATCTTCACAATGATATTTTTAGGTATGTGACTCATGAGATAACTCAGGATATTTCTATGTTGTTATTTCACTCTGTATTGTGCAAGCTCATTACCCTAGTAGTTATAGCAACTGGCCAAGCTTACTACTTTTCCTGATTTTTACAGCTACCTTCCTCTGGTGTAGCCTACCCAAAGGGTTAGAGCAGCTGCTAAAACATCAGCTGGGGGTTGAGGGGACCCCATACCTATTGAGTTAAGGTCCTAGTACAAACTACAGTGGTGAAGCTATCTAGGGTAGAATGAACCACTTATTTAGGCTTTATTTTCACTCACCTCTAGCTCATGAAAATAAATTAGTCTGCTTGTGAAATATTTCTCCATTATCATACTCTCATGACTGATGTAATAAGTACTGTATATAATATATATATGTTGGAAACAATATGGAGGTTGAGAAAAGGAATACAGTATTTCAGTTAGCGAACGAAGTGACGAGACACTATCAGGAGTAACACAACAAAATATCATGGATATATACATGTATTTAAATTGCTTTACTTTGAAAACTTTACAGTACTTTGAAAAAGTGTGTGTGTGTGTGTGTGCGTGTGTGTGTGTGTGTGTGAAGAGCTTGGGTCCAGCGCTTGCTCGAGCTCTACTTTTGCACTTGAGAGCAGTCGATAAAAAAGACTAAACTTCTAGCAGTTTAAAAATACTTCTCTTATTACAGTTGATGTCCACTGAGTTAACCAACTGTGTATGTTAATAACTGGATTATGCTCTTTAGATTTATTACATGTAAATGTTGCGTAAATTATCTCATCAGTATCCCCCAAATCACTCCTTCAGATACAATATTATGTTGTAATTGCTATTATTCTGTAATTTGCAGAGAATGGTGACATATCACTTGTTATTTTGTTTAACTCTAACTATATTTTAGTTGTTATACTTTTATCAACTATGTTATGGAAATATTTTTTATTTTATAATTGTAATAAATAATTATATTATTATAATATGCCTCATTAATTTCATAACTATTAGTAGCTCTACTAACAGGAACCCGCCACATATGGCACTTGATGTGAGGAAGTAGTAATATATGACATTTTATTCCACTGCTCCAATTGGTTTAGTAACATCAATCCGTTTTCTCACATACTATTTTTGAATGAGTTACACACTCACAGCCGTGATCATTGTCAATACAGACAAAGTATCCAGCCTAGCTCTGAATGTACACCATCACTTATTGCTACTGACAAGGCTTGACACCTGGCTCAGTGCAAACACCACTGTTGTGACCATCGGTGCTTATATGACGATGCTTAAAATATGACGATGCTTAAAATATGACGATGCTTAAAATATGACGATGCTTAAAATATGACGATGCTTTACCAATCCAGTTCAGCTTTATTCACACACTGCCGCTGTTCTAGTCGCCATTGTGGTGGAATCCACCACAATTATTACTCATTCTTATTTCATTTACTTTCTTTGCATCTCTGTTACTACTAATTTTTGTTCTCGTGCATGCACACACTCGTGCATCATTTAGAATAGTCAAACAATTCATATTCCCACCATTTCTCATTCTAATTACCATCATGCATGCTCCATAACACACTTTTATAATAATAATATAATAATTATGGCTTGAAATTGCCTCATTTATGAATATTATGCTCGGGAACATTAAAAAAACTTCCATTTTACACATTGCTTTTATTATAATACCAGATCAGATTGTTATAGTTTTCATGCATTTAAACATGTGATGTAAAAATTAATAAGAGAAGAAGAAAACAATAGTAACACAGTTTACTTCAAATAATAATATAAATTTCTGTATACTTTGACACCCAGCAGAAAGTGAAGATGCTCTTGTTCGTTGATCATGAGGTAAATGTTCAAGACATTGTTTCGCTTTCTATAATGTCTAAATAAAGGGAAATAGAAGAATGCCATAGGTAATGCTGGTTGTAATAATAATTGGGTAATTGTTGTAATATTGATGCTTGTGAGAGTTTTCTTGGTATTAGATAGCTATATGTATATGATGAATAAGCACTGCAATCAACTATCATGGTTATAGCTATAAGTTCAAAGTGAGTGAAGGACAGAAAGAACAACAACATTCGAGTAATTACAAAGAACTGATAACGTGTACAGACAACTCATGCATATTTTTCTTTCCCTTTACTCCTCAATAACTTGTCTATTCTTGTCTGGTCACCTTCCTATGGTGCTCTCCAAAACCTTCTCATTTACATTGAAGTAAGCAAATTAACAGACAAGAATAATACATGGTGACATATTGACGGATCCAGGCACTGAGGTTGCTAGTTACAGAGAACCATAGATATGACTGAGAAGCAAGCTCTTCAGATGTTCCCCATGAGGTCCTAAAAATCAAAACTGAACTGAGCAATGATGTTGTCACCATTTAATGACGTTTTGTGCATTGAAATGAAGATACTATCCTTGTGGTAAACCTAAACACATGACATTGTTTACATTATCAACTAACAATGCATAGCCAACTGTTAGAGCCACTGTATAACTCACTGTAATAATGCATAGCCAACTGTTAGAGCCACTGTATAACTCACTGTAATAATGCATAGCCAACTGTTAGAGCCACTGTATAACCCACTGTAATAATGCATAGCCAACTGTTAGAGCCACTGTATAACCCACTGTAATAATGCATAGCCAACTGTTAGAGCCACTGTATAACTCACTGTAATAATGCATAGCCAACTGTTAGAGCCACTGTATAACCCACTGTAATAATGCATAGCCAACTGTTAGAGCCACTGTATAACCCACTGTAATAATGCATAGCCAACTGTTAGAGCCACTGTATAACTCACTGTAATAATGCATAGCCAACTGTTAGAGCCACTGTATAACTCACTGTAACAATGCATAGCCAACTGTTAGAGCCACTGTATAACCCACTGTAACAATGCATAGCCAACTGTTAGAGCCACTGTATAACTCACTGTAACAATGCATAGCCAACTGTTAGAGCCACTGTATAACTCACTGTAATAATGCATAGCCAACTGTTAGAGCCACTGTATAACCCACTGTAACAATGCATAGCCAACTGTTAGAGCCACTGTATAACTCACTGTAACAATGCATAGCCAACTGTTAGAGCCACTGTATAACTCACTGTAATAATGCATAGCCAACTGTTAGAGCCACTGTATCACTGTAACAATGCATAGCCAACTGTTAGAGCCACTGTATAACTCACTGTAATAATGCATAGCCAACTGTTAGAGCCACTGTATAACTCACTGTAATGCATAGCCAACTGTTAGAGCCACTGTATAACTCACTGTAATAATGCATAGCCAACTGTTAGAGCCACTGTATAACTCACTGTAATAATGCATAGCCAACTGTTAGAGCCACTGTATAACTCACTGTAATAATGCATAGCCAACTGTTAGAGCCACTGTATAACTCACTGTAATAATGCTCAGTGGATTGTAAGAAAGACTACTTCAGTTATTGTTAAAATGCAAGTGCACTTGGAATTCATTGTTTAATTAGGGGGGCAAAGAAAAGGGGGTAGGAGGGGCGACTCCCCCCCCCTCTCCCCCCACCCCCCACTTTTTCATATTGCCTAGTATAGTATGAATGTAGCCAATGGTTTAGAAAAAAAATGTTTTCTGCTTATTTCAATTTGAACAGGGTTAAATTTTTCATTTTTATTTTAGAGTTCTGCACAAAAATTTGGACAAAAGCAGCAACTAATTCATATTTATTTTACTTGTGGTGATCTCAGCACCTTCACCTTTCACCTCTTATAATAGTTAGCTACGTAGCTACATTCACATTTAACCAGATGATGCTATGGTGATTTAAACTTTATGCAGTGAATGTTTTAATGGGTGTGGTTTAGCCCCAAGAGTCGTGGGAGTCCTCCTATTCCAAATCATCTTCCAATGCCCCTGCAGTTGCTAGTGACTGAGAATGCCTAAAATTGCTAAATGAAATTGACTATTTAATTTTTATTCTAGCATAGCTAGTACTATTGTATTGTTGAATTGCATGTATCATTATTGGATACTCATTTGCTCAATATTTGCTAAGCAAATAATATTTTATTTATTTATTTAATTTTATTTGTTCCATCTATTTGTTTATTATTTATTTAGTTATACATTTAGCTATTCACACATATAATATATATAATTATTATATACTATTTTAATGAATAATAATAATATATAGTGAATAAATGAATGAATGTATTGATGAATGAATGAGTGAATAAATGAACAAATAAAATGAGCGAGTGAATAAATATGATTCACTCATTCATTCATTAATACATTCATTCATTTATTCACTCACTCTTGGATGCTCTCTCTAAAGCAACACACACACACACAACACTGAGGTAGTTGAACTGAATGGGCACAATAGTGTTTCTGTGTCACATTGTATGTCAAATTAGTGTAAACAAGTGGTTGAGAAGAGTATAGTCTAGGACACCTAGCGCAAGAGATGAATACCATTTCTAAGGATACCAAAGGGGTAGGCACCATAAAGGGTAGAGGGCGCGGTCATGGGCACTCCCTTTCATCCGGTGGTAATGATGGCTATGTTTTTCATTCCAATGATTGACTTAACAGTGGAATGGAACGCGAAAATAATTGACCTCCTTGGCGGCGGCTAACTATCGAGAAGAAAAGTACCAACGCCACCCCCTGTTTATCGTGTGTGTTTTTTTTTGGTGCTTTTCAAGTTGCCTGACAAGTGATTCGCACTCTGTCCTACACTTGCCGACTACCTCGTGGAATACTAGAGCTACCCTTACTACTGCAGCGCAGGTGAGTTCTGGAGCGGTTGCTGAGTTGTTCGTTTTTGTTTGGTTTGGTACTCAAGCGTCCCCTTGTAGCTAGGAGTAAAAGCAATTCTGTAGCTGAAGTAGAGGGCGGGAGTGTGGCTGGTGAGTGGATTGGTGCTGGTGAGACTAGTGATTGGTTGACATGTGGGTGCGTGTGTGTCTTGACAGGTCCTTAGCCTCAACTTCCTTTTGTCTGCTGGCTGGGAAGGCTACTGGTACTGCTGCCTCATCTGATCTTTGCTGCAGAGAAGATAAACACTGAATGTGAGGCTGGACATGAAGCCATTGGTTCTACTTGTAGCAGTCTTGACCTGCTCTTGGAAGGTCCTTGCACAGGGTGAGTAAACTCACTGTGAAGTGCTAAGCCAATGCGGTTCTGATGTGTTGTGTAGTGGGTGTGGTTTTGTGAATTGCAGGTGTTCTGTAATAGTTAGATGTAATTGTTTGTTGGTTTAGTCTTGTTGGTTGGTTGGTAGGTAGATTATGCTTGTGATTTTAAAGTAGCCTCATCTCAAGCTGACAGTTAGTTTTGTAAGCTGTTTATGATATCAATAACACCATATGCCTGAGGCTTGGTGGGGATAACTGGGTTGCCATGGCAATGCAGGTTGAGCTGCAAAGTACCTCCAGTTGTTTGTGGTTGTACAAGTGCAACTAATCCTCCTTGCAAGGGCAGCCAGCCAGCCAGCCAGGGTGTGAGATGGACCTTATCACTTCTTTTATTGGATTCATTTATTCGAGAGATTTATGAGAGCCTAACTGGGTAATGTGCATGTGTGCATATGTGTGTGAGTGCGTGCATGTGGGTGTGTATGTGTGCTTGTGTGTGTGTATGTGTGCTTGTGTGTGTGTATGTGTGCATGTGGGTGTGCATGTGTGTGTGTGTGTATGTGTGTGCAATTGTGTGTATATGTGTGTATGTGTGTATGTGTGTGCACGTGCGATTATGTGTGTGTGTATGTGTGTTGACTGGCTTCTCTGTCTGGTGATCACGTGACCTTATGACTGATGGAGTTCTATCTCACTGTCTCATTACTTGTGTATGTCCAGTGCTTGTGGCTGAGGTGAATAGTTGGTGTATTCTACCAGACCCTTCCTTTAGGCAGTAATAGCATTCA
>WLWD01001910.1_pt1 | contig 59788 bp, 48 predicted proteins | sample 6712731 | NCBI WGS metagenome assembly WLWD01 (sample SAMN12718690, study PRJNA576275) | sponge metagenome | isolation source: marine sponge | host: Mycale hentscheli | place: New Zealand: South Island, Marlborough, Capsize Point | collected 2014-11-01 | reverse complement strand
TACGTGTGCCATAAAGCAACTGTTAGTCACAGTTTAACAAAGTTGGAGGCAGTGCCAGATGGGTATGCTTAGTGCTTGGGAGGGAGCGCCCTCCCATTGTGCTGGTGCCTACAGCACCTTTGTTGCTGCTTAGCAGGAGGGTGCTCCTGATTGTGCAGGTAACAGTTTCTGTAGCACCCTCCTACTTGTGCTTGTGCCTGCGGCACTTCTGCTGCTCTGGAGGTTGTACCCTCCCCATTGCACTATTTGCTGATACTCCCTGCTGTCTGGCTTCAGCGGAAGCCTTAACTTATTATTTCACTACATACTGTCCATTAGCTGCATTTAAGCCCTATGTGCACTATTGCTCCAGATGAGTTGACCTCATCACATTTATGCCTGGCCTATTGCACCTGTTGAGTATTAGTGCTTGGGGGAAAAGGGGGGAACCCCCGACTACTTTTGCTTCCTCAATTACCCATCTGGCACCAGTCCCACTATTCCTGCATTGGAATAGCAGAAAGTCAACCTACTTCTATACCATCATACCTAACTATGTAAGTACCCCTATTGTTTTTTAAATATGGGGAGGGCAGCTTTCATGGGTGGGAGAAAGACAATATTGCTTGCGTTGGCTAGTCAGCTAGTCTGCCTCACTGTCACGTGACTGTATCTGTTGTTTCCCGCCTAAACCCACTGGCACCGCCCCCGTCGCCTGCCACGGAAGCACACTGCGTGTTAACCCTATTTAACATATTAAATCCTCATTAACTCTACGTGTGCCATAAAGCAACTGTTAGTCACAGTTTAACAAAGTTGGAGGCAGTGCCAGATGGGTATGCTTAGTGCTTGGGAGGGAGCGCCCTCCCATTGTGCTGGTGCCTACAGCACCTTTGTTGCTGCTTAGCAGGAGGGTGCTCCTGATTGTGCAGGTAACAGTTTCTGTAGCACCCTCCTACTTGTGCTTGTGCCTGCGGCACTTCTGCTGCTCTGGAGGTTGTACCCTCCCCATTGCACTATTTGCTGATACTCCCTGCTGTCTGGCTTCAGCGGAAGCCTTAACTTATTATTTCACTACATACTGTCCATTAGCTGCATTTAAGCCCTATGTGCACTATTGCTCCAGATGAGTTGACCTCATCACATTTATGCCTGGCCTATTGCACCTGTTGAGTATTAGTGCTTGGGGGAAAAGGGGGGAACCCCCCAACTACTGTCCCTATCCTTAATCTATTTAGGAGGCCTACCTAACTCCAATTTTATGACCTATCCCACATCCTTTTAATTTTCAATTATTAGCATAGATTACTACCATTATTATCCTCCCCCCTTTCCCCCAAGTTGTATGGATACTATTCTTATGCATACATATATATATATATATAATTATGTATATACCCCCACACACCACTTTTATTTTATTTTATTTTTATTTTATTCTTTATACACATATTGAGAAGAGTGAAGGTGATAACCAAATACATGGCATATTACTGTCTAGTTTGCTATAACCGACGAAAATGCTGCTAGTTGATGTCTAGGGATTCGAATGTATCGCTTAAATGCGTCACTTTTCCATCTGCCCAAGGCTTGTATAGTCGAATCTTCCACTCCTTTGGCTGCCGCCGTGCTCGCTGCTCCAATTCGAAACGAATGTCCCGTAAAAAAGGACGAGTCCACTCCTGCGACCCTTAGAGTAGATTTCAGCCATGCAACTAATGCTGCCCTGGACAAAGGGTTCCCTCCATCTTGTACAAATAAAGCTGTTGTTGACCCAACCTTTCTCACTCCAAGATATGCAAGAACTGCCACTACTGGGCAAAGATCCTGATTTGTACGCCCCAGGAACAGCTTAATACCAGATTTGTCCTGATCCGTTTTGGACTGTTTTAGAAACACACTTATCATGGTTGGAATCTCATAACTATCCACCGCTATGTCGCTTATCTCTAGGTGCTTCCCTGGATCAAATGGATCATTGACAGTAAACTCGCCGCAGCGTAAAAATGCAAAGTACCCTAGGCAACAAGCCGCCCACATCATGATGTTTGTGTAGTCTGTGGGTGTTCTCTGGACTACTTCCCAAATATCTCGCAAGACTATCGGTGTAATAGGCAGTCGTCGATCTTGCCCTGAAGGTTTCAGCCTCTTCACACCTTTAAACACTAGATCCAGTTGCGGCACAGCCAAGAAGGGATCTGCATAACCCTTGCTGAGATGCAAGTGCCTCACTGCCGACATATATGCCCGAACTGTTGAATAACCTACTGATCCAGAAAGGTGAGCTGTGAACAACACCAGTGTCCTCTCTGTCGCTGGTAGTGGGTACTTTCCAATAGCCTCACAGAACTTCATGTACTGGGTTTGAGCAGACGAGTAAGCTCTTTGGGAGCTTGGTGCCAGGCTGTTCCTAATGAGGTTCTCAGCAAGGATCTCCAGGTGGCTGAGCGCCAGTCCTGACCTTGGGTAAACAGTAGCTCCCAGGTACTGCGTGGGATAGGTGTGGGAGTGGGGTTGGCATCCTTGTTGAGCTGGAACAAAACCTGCAAATGATTGCGAGAAATGGCATCAGCAATGGAATTATTAACCCCTTCGATGTGATTAGCTCTGACTCTTATATCCAACACCGCTGTATAAAAATGCAGGTATCGCAACAATTGCACTAGTAGTGGGTCCCTACAATTTTGTGCATTAACAATCTGAACCACTGCCATGTTGTCACATTTGAACACTACCAATTGGTGGCGCCACTGTTGGCCCCACACTGCCACTGCAAGGACAATGGGTAGTAGCTCTTTAACCGCAATACTTCTATCCTTCCATTCATTTTCCCATTGACACTGTAGCCACTGATTGCCCCATATAGCTCCGCAACCCCATGACCCAGATGCATCTGTTGCCACCACTCTATCTGGGACTTGGTTCATGCAATGAACCTGCATCATGCTACAGCCATTCCAATATTCTAAGAAAGTCTGCCACCAAGCCAAGTCAGCATGAAACTCAGCGGTTAGATGTACCCAATGATTAAGTCGTCTAACTGTCTTGGCCCTATCAATCATTCTACGAAGGAATATCCTCCCCGCCAAAACCACCTTGCATGCATGCGACAGCTTTCCTATAAGGGATAGTAAGTTTCTCTTCTGACATGATTTCTTGTTACTCCACTCGTGCAGGACTTCTTTCAGATGATCCAGTTTGGATTTAGGTAACCTTGCTTCCATTGTCGTTGTATCTAGCTCAATTCCTAGAAAAGTCATTCTCGAGTCTGGTCCTTCAATTTTTTGCCTTTTCAATGGTATTCCCAGCAATTTGCAAGTGTCCTGAATCTGATTAAGATTGACGCTGCACTGACTTGTGTTCCCACATCCCATAGTTAAAAAATCATCCCGGTAGTGGATTAGAGTCGACACCCCTCTATTGAACAAGATCCATTCTAGTGCATCTGCCAATGCCGAGAAAATTTTTGGCGCCGAGCGCAAGCCAAAGGGTAAAACGGTATCAATATATAATTTCTGTTTCCACCTCATTCCGAGTAGCTGTCGGTCAGCTGGATGAATGGGCACATTCCTGTAGGCATGTTCAATATCGACCTTTGCTAGCAGTGACCCTCTGCCTAGCCCCACAATCTTCTCAATGGCTGTATCCACTGACGCAAAGGCAATCGAACATAACTCTGAGTCTATGCCGTCATTAACACTTGCTCCATCGGGGCTTGAGAGATCAAGAACCAGTCGCCACTTTCCGGGCTGGTTGGACTTTGGTATTACCCCAAATCTAGAAATCTGTACTGTTTCCGTGTATTCTTTAGGAATCTCTACAATACGCCCAGCCTTTACCTCTGTTGCTAAATACTCTGTTACAGGTTCTGGATGATGCATTGTCGATGCCATGTTACCAACGGCAGATTTGCGTGCACATCTTCCACGCTGGAAGCCAATCTTGAACCCATTTTTGATTCCATCTAGAATATATTTGCAGAAGTCTCCATCTCTGTGTCCCTCCAGCTCTTGCTCCCAACTCTCAGCAACTAACGGTGTGATAATTCTCTGACAAAACTCAGGGAGAATGCTTCTATCTGCCGGTTCACAAGTACTTAGTGCCAACAGATCTGTTGTGTATCGGTATCTTCCATCACTCAACATGTTATGTGCTTGAAAATGTGTACTTATCGCTACTATATAATTGCTAATACATTCTTCTATCAATTGATATTGTGAATCATTATTTACTGTGGACATGGGTAAACGTTGAATATTGCATCCTGAATTATTCGGTGAGTCTATGGTACTGCTTGTATGAATCATCTCAAGGTGATTTGTGCATTTCTCCTTCTCTGTCCGGTTAGGGACGAAAAGGAGGGGGCTCTCCAGACCTCTCGCCTTTCTTCTCCATTGATTCTTTCCTGGTCCCTGATTGCTTTGGGCAACGCTTAGCCTGGTGATCCCCGGAACAATGAGCGCAGACGTGCCTGAAGTTACAGCGATCTGCACTGCAGCCCACCGAGCCCCAGTTCCAGCGCTTACATACTGGTGTGTCTGGGTAAGGCCGGAACCTACTGTCACTCCTCTTGTTATGGTGAGATGATCCACTCGCACACTTCTTGTGTTCCTTGCTGCCACATGACCAGCAGGGGATTCGTGATGCCGCTATGCCGAAGTGTTGGGTCCATAGTGGTGGGCTAATCTGTCCCCAACAAGTAAACAAAGTAGCTTCTGCCGCAGCTTGTCTCCTAAACAAACTATCATATCCCAGCCATGCCTCTTCCACATAGTCACTGCTAGCCTTTACTATCAGTGATGAATATGCGAGCAGGTCCTTCACTCTTGACGAATCCTTCATAGACACCACTGCAATGTAGGTATTGAAACATCCTACCCATTCTTGAATCGATGTAATTCCCTTCTTCTCCTTCCTTCGCTCTCCATACACCAGATCTTGTATTGTCGGCTCTGGAGCACCCAGCCTCGATGGTAGCAATGAGTCCAACTCGATGAATTCATTCCTCCAAATCTTTTCTGCCAATTTCCCTGGGATAGGCGGAGAGTTCATACTCACTACCACTGCTTCTCCTGACTTTGGGGCCATTCTGTCTCCATGCCACAGAGCCGAAACTGGCGACTCTGGTGATAATGCTGATCTGACTGCCAAATTATTTGGCACTCCCATTGATGTAGTGAGCGTCGCTGTCCCTGGTGCTGCCAGGGAAGCACCCAATGCTGCTGCACTGCCCGGGCTCATCAACGGCACCGATCCCCTAATTACACTGGCTGGCGGCAAGCAGCCCACTCTACCACCTGCCATTTATATAGCAAAATATGTATCACTATCCCCTAGGTATCTTGCCCTAGAAGCAACTCCCCTTAACCTCCTTTCCTGCATACTACCAGGTAAATCCTAGCTAATCTAACAATTACTTACTAGCCCATAGCCTAACCCCCATTACAACCTTAAACTCTTACCTTGCTACCCTATTATCCCAGTACTATCCCCAAGTATGCCAAGTTTAATAAAAGACGATCCTTTACCTGACAAAGGAATTGCTGAGCTGGCAACCCTCGCCGTTGGGCCTGAAACCGAGGTCCCTTCGCTAGCTCTGTCTGACCTCTCCGCCTCAGGAGGGGGCCGTCTGATAGCCTCCACAATTGACTCTGCCAAGCGTGGCATTGCTCCCTCCAGTGCCCTTGATAGAGCTGCGTCTAGTGAAACAGCTGACACCCGACTCCCCGCCGTAGTTGTGACTACTGCCTCGGATAAAGACGCGCTAGGAACGCTAGTTGAAGCCATAATCAGCCTGCCCCGCTTTGCTAGAAAGGCAATTTCAACCAGAAAGACAATATTGCTTGCGTTGGCTAGTCAGCTAGTCTGCCTCACTGTCACGTGACTGTATCTGTTGTTTCCCGCCTAAACCCACTGGCACCGCCCCCGTCGCCTGCCACGGAAGCACACTGCGTGTTAACCCTATTTAACATATTAAATCCTCATACAAAACAAGAAATGATTAGGTAAGGTGTAATACCGGAAGTAAACAAAAATATATGGTAAATGGTGATATAGAGTAAATATTCAGTACAGTTTGTTTGGGCGATCCTCTTGTGGCTTGTGTGGCAGGGTCTTCACTCCATTCAAGCCCGACTTAATTAAACCTGAACACTAATTTTTGGAAAACTTCAATCAATCACACCCAGTCACTAAAGTAATGAATGAATGAATGAATGAATGAATGAATGAATGAATGAATGAATGAATGAATTTTTACCATATTCAAATATTTTGTCTATTCTAATATGTACAAAAATAAGATGAATTAAAATTGTATTGTAACTTTGTCAACAATATTCTTTCTGCACTGTACATAAAAATCAATTCTGTAGCTTCTTTAATCACATCAAAATAGGCCAATGCTAATTCAAAAATGTTGCCTATATTTCTAGCATATTTCTCATTGCTTCCATGTGCCTATATTTCTCAAAAAATTCCAGCATTTTATATCTATGCCTACACATGAATCTGACATATATGTCACACTGATTCAACAGTAGCTACATAAAGTAGCCAACTTTTGTTAGTAAAGGTGGGGGGGGGGGGCACACATGATGCATTTTATAACACCTTATGAATGAAGAATTACGCATTACATTTCAATGATATTGATTGGCTCATGAATTCAATTCAATTTTAAAAAAAAGCTGCTTATCATGATACCAATCAACTATAGAGCTCACTTGGTATTTAGCTACAGCTGTCATTATGGCAAATCGGATGTAGTCGTCTTCTTGAGTTAAGAACAGAAGAATTGATAATACTAAACTTCAGCATTCCATGTCGATGCACAAGCTGACAACATTAAGCTGATGGACATTGCAAAGGAATCCATAGAAAGGAATGAAAAAGAAAGAAATTTTATGGAACAACTGGTCTTAATTTTTTTCTTATCTAATTTTCCATGCAATTTTCACTAGGATTCAGCTCAGTCAATGTATTTTCCGAGAAATATAGCTAATAGCTAACAATTCATGAGAATAAATTGATGTGTGGTGCCCCCCCCCCCCCCCCCCGTGAAACATTTTCTTCTGATGTTGCAACTAGCTTAACTTTGACTGCACACATAGCTAGCTATATATCCATACTTCACAATAACTGCCTTTTATTCATGAAATTTATTATAAGCATAATTTTGAATTGATAAATATAAACGGAATTGCTGAGAAGCATAATAGATAGCAAGGTTAAGTAAAATAGCATAGTCCCCCTCAAGCCTAACTGTAAAGATAGTTATGAGCCTTCATTTGGGCACTGCAGTCTGGGTTCCTGTGAATTTCATAAGGCACCAGTATCATGCAACAATCAATGATTATGCAAAGTGAGAATGAACTTCAGCTCATATCCCTTGCACATTGGAACCTAACAGGCCGCATGAGGTCAGGTGAGAAGAGATCAGACATTGCGACACTGACTCTTTGGAAGCCCAGTTGTCTGTTGGTGTAGATGCAACCTGCCCAGACAGGAAGGATCCAGCGCTAGCAACCAGGAGGGGCCCAAATTGTAATTACTTGGCTTAGCACGTGAAACAGCGCAAGAATTAGTCTGATACTTTTCATAAATTTCAAAGAATGACTAAAGTTACAAAGGAATCAACTAATATATGGTGTACTGAGCATGCATTAGGTATGAAAGAGTTGTTAATTGGTGTGAAGTGGTATATGAATGGAAGTGACAAGAAGTGTTAACTACAGTTAATATGTCACTGAAGTTCCTTAGCCATTACCACACAAATATTACTTGGGTCAAGAGGGGGAGGGGGGCTGCCCCCTCACTCCTCCTCCCCCGCTTGGATCCTCCCCTGTTAGCGGCCACATACTGGGCTTATGGAAACAGCATATTGGGAAAGTTCACTGAACTTGCAAGGGAGAGGACGTTGAAAAATGTTTTGTTCATTGGGCCATATGTTTGCACTAATAGCCATTAAGTCTCTGGAGGCAAATCTATAAAACTATAGGGTATCTAGCTACTTGATTCCATAGTTGCCAACTGTCCCGAAAGCTCCGGGACAGTCCCGGATTTATCACTTAGTCACTGTCCTGCAACGGAATTGTAATCTTCCTATTGTTTGTCCCGGAAATGATAAACTTTGTATCTGTTTACTATGCATAATCTGCCAGGGTATCCACTGTTCTAAAATTTGGAGTGTTTATTTGATTCTAGAATTGCTTCTTTTTTTTTATGAACAAGTGACCGTGCGAACTTCGGCAACTATGTGATTCAGTGTGAGTCGGTTGCAGTCTAGCATGGGAACTGTGCATCAGTGCAAGCTGGCTATAGAGCAATGTTATTGAATTTATCATCATAATTAATAATAATAATAATAATAATAATAATAATAATAATAATAATAATAATAATAATAATAATAATAATAATAATTACTGTAGGCTATAACATTATGAAAAAACAAAACACCAGGAAGTTAAACAATTGGCTGGAGCAATGTACCTAGAACAATGGTAGCCCAAAATTCTGGTTCTAATTAATAGTTAAGTGCTGCCTCTGAGGAAACTACTGTTTGGGCCCTAAAAATGTAGTTCACAATGTCTGTGCAGAGCCTAACTAATTTAGAATGCAGCAACTGCTCCTAACAAAGTACAATTGGAGGGACACTAAGTGTTCCTGTCCTCAAGGTGGGAACACTAAGTTAATAGTGTTCTCTTTGAAGGACCTAAGCAGTTTCGAGTTCCCCTGTCACAATCCAAAACTACAATAGCTATTTTCTAAATGGTTGAAGGAATATTGGTAGTGGCAATATTGGTAGCTAAGAGATATAGCAATAGATAGCTATTATGTCTAGACCACTTTGGTGATAAGAACCTTTCTGATAAGAACTGTGGTGGTACAACCCTGTGCTTTGGTAGTGTGAGAATTGATGGAAGGAACATGGTTGATGGAACAATGGTAATAAGCTGATTGGTTGTACAAACCTGTGGTCTGAACATAAATAAACTTGGACTGCTTTGGTATGATTTTTTTTTAGATAGTTGGTGGTTATTTAATAAGTATTTTTGTCCACAATGGCTTTCCATACATTACCATCTTCATGATCACCATCTAATAGTACTGCTACTGTTATAAAATATGATCATCATAATAGTTACATCGTTATCAGTACCATCACCGTGTCGTAATCATCATCTTCTTGTCGTTATCACAGAATCATCACAATTATTATAATAGTACATCGTCATCATCATCCACATCATAATCCATTTTAATAGTACTGCTATTGGTGTATCAGTAACGGTCATCATCACCATGATCACTGTATCCTATTAATACATGCATCACAATCATAGTGGTACTGATAATAGTGGTATTAATAATCATGATGATGATGATGATCATCATCATCACAATCACCGTTTGAATATGTTTGTCATCTCATAATTGTGATAGTCATAACAATTGCCATCATCATCATCATCATCATCATCATCATCATCATCATGGTCATCATCATCCTAGTTCATCAACATACTCATCATCACAGTCATCATCATCGCCATCATCATCATCATCATCATCATCATCATCATCATCATTATCATCGTCATCATCATCATCATCATGGTCATCATCATCATTATGGTCATCACCATCATCATGGTCATCACTATCGTATTTATCATCATCATAGTCATCATCACAGTCATCGTCATCACCATCATCATCATCATCATCATCATTATTATTTCAACTACCTTCACATTTCTAGTAATCATAATCATAACAATACTATAATGATAGCATAGTAATCATCATAGTACTCGTTTAAGTACTTTCAATTAAAATCATCTCAGTGTCATAGTAATAGTACCAGAATCATAATTGTAGTGTTAATACCACTACATATAGTTTCCTAATAGCACAAGAATAATTAATCATAACGACAACAAAATAATAATAATAATAATAATAATAATAATAATATTATTATTATTGTTATTATTGTTATTATGATTATTATTTTACAGCAGTAGCAATAGCACTAACAATAACTAAATCTCTGTAATAAGGTCAACTTAAAGCTGTAATGCAAACTACTTTAATATCTGTGATCTTAGTAAGTATTTACAACAGCATGTTTGATTTGTTTCAGGCAAAGAAGTCAGCCAGCCAGCCAGCACAACATCAGACTCCAGGATGATTGAAATTGTTCTTTATTCATTCCTTAAATTTCATATAATATAATAAATAATAAAGATAAAAATAAATAAAACCAAACAAAAAGGAAAGAAATGAAAAGAAAGTATCATGTGCAAATTTTAGTTTTCAGTGGAGGAGCTCTTGAAGTCATAAGGTTGAATGCAAGTTCCTAAGTGAGACTACTTGAGAAAGCCAGGAGTACAAGAGTGTAGCTTTAAAAGAAAAATGAACTGGAGGGTGCCATGGGTTGTATGAGAAGTATACTTAAACATGGCATCGGCGAACATGAACCCTACGATTATAGAGGACTATATGCAGAAAGAGAAGGAGGCTGGTAGGCTGCTGGGTCCATTCACTGGAGAAACCACCCCAACAGTTCATATTAACAGAATTGGGGTGATACCGAAAAAACGCCAACCCAATAAATGGCGCCTAATTACTGACCTATCACACCCAGAAAGTAGCAGTGTGAACGACGCCATTAGCAAAGACCAATGCACATTATCCTACATCACAGTAGATGAAGTGGCCACAGCCGCCATGGCCTTGGGGGCAGGGGCTTTACTGGCAAAAATTGACATTCAAGCAGCATACCGCCTAGTCCCGGTGCACCCAGGTGACAGACACTGGCTGGGCATAAGATGGAATGACAGAGTATATGTAGACTCAATGCTCCCCTTCGGGCTTAGGTCGGCACCGAAAATTTTCACAGCAGTAGCTGATGCACTGGAGTGGTGTATTAGCAGAAGGAGTGGACAGAGTGTTCCACTATCTGGATGACTTTGCCCTGGTGGGGCCACCAGGGTCAGGGATCTGCAAGAGGGACCTGCTGGTTCTAAAGAGAGTTTGCAGAGAGCTGGGGGTCCCCTTAGCTGCAGAAAAGGAGGAGGGCCCTTCTACGAGGCTGACTCTGCTGGGTATCACCATTGATACAGTGCAGGGCTCGCTGAGTTTGCCAGAAGAAAAACTGAGCAGTCTCCAGCAATCACTGGCAGAATGGGAATCCAAGAAAGTGTGTAACAAGAGGGAATTGGAATCATTGATAGGGACATTACAGCATGCTGCCACTGTAATTCGGCCTGGTCGCACATTCCTCAGGCGAGCGATTGCTCTCCTCAACGGGGTAAAGTATCGCCATCACCACATTCGCCTTAATGTCGAATTCAGGTCTGACATTGCTTGGTGGAGAGTTTTGGCATCACACTGGAACGGGACGTCAGTGTTTATTGACGGAAGCAGGGACTCAACATCTTCTGTTGCATCTACATTACATTTTGGATGAGCAGTGACATTCCTCCGATTGATAAGATTTCTCAGCTGGTACAGTGTTCCTCTGTCCATTGATGAACTGGTCTTGTACAACACTTTCCAGATGGACTGCAAAACATAGTGGCAAGTCAATTACACATGGGTTAAAGATGACAGGATGACATACTTCTAAAAAACAGACCATTGCATGCCAATCTTCGCTGACCACACAAAATCCATTCAACTTGTGCTCTTGCAGTTCACTGTTACTTCGAATGTATATAGCACCTCTTGCTCTTACGGCAGACAGCAAATCCCCACCAACAAGGGTATTGAGAAAAACCTTTTCTTGCCGTAGATTTGTTTCAGGAATTGTATTCTGGATATCAACCAATTTTGATGGCAGATAAAGCTGCATCGCCTCCAAAATTCGGGTCATCCCTTCATACGATGCTTCGTTCTCGTCAATGACTCCCAGTGGAACCTATGTGGGGGGTGGGGGGGAGTTAGTGAGTAAAAGACTTGCAGGGTTAGGGTCAAATACTCTGTATAGAATTTAAATACAAATACAAATACTCTGAAAAACTCAAGTACAAAATACAAATAGTTTATTAGATATAGTGTTTTAATTACAAATACATTGAATTGCATTACCATTAGCTGAAGTGTTGCATGATTATAATTACAACTTTTTATTTTGTTGATTTGTACTGAGCATGTTTTAAGATGCAAGCTAGCATGCTAAAGCAACCCAGGTAGCTACCCACAATTCACCAAGTTTGTTTGAAAATACTATAATATTCTGGCCTTCTGGTGGCTCTTCTAGTAGTAAATGACACAACCTAATTGAAGGAGAAAATAAAAATAATAATAATTCAGGGATAACAAAGGAGAGATAGAACTTGTAAGAAGGGATGAGAGAGGAAAAAATAAATAATTAATTAAATAAATTGATGGAGAAAGAAAATAATAATTCAGGGAAGAAGGGAAGGGAGGGTAAAAACAACAACATTTTCCTCTCTCATCCCTTCTACAAGTTCTATCCCTCACATTGTCCCCCACAGATAGCCTCAGATTTCTTGGACATAATGGCACTGTATTTGTGTGGAATGTGCTTTGTAACTAATTTCTTGAAATCATCTCCAAAATAAGGTAGGTTGGCATGTATTATCCTGGTAATTAAAATAGTAAAATCTTCCTTCAAAAGGTTGAGGTCATCACATGAGGGAAGAATGTCAAAAAGAGTGACTTCTGTTGGCCTTTCTGTTGAGAAACTAGAATAGTCTATTCTATCCCTGACACCATACACTTGAACACAGTGTAACGAGATGGTTTGTGAATCACTTCGCATATACCGAGGCTTAATGGTTTTATCTAGGTTATCAAAAACCAACTTGTAACCTGCTGTCAATGACAGGGCCTGTTGTGAGGATTTGGGTGATGCTTGGGTGAATACAGCCGGCTCACTCGCTGTAGGAGTTACCATGACAACTTCAAGCTGTTCACTAAGAGTGGGGGAAACAGAGCGACATGAAGCTTCCTCAAGTGGATCACTACTGTTAATCTCTGACAAATGAAAGCTTGAGAGTGATACACTGACTTCTGAATCGACATCACTGGCCAAGACAGGTGTAGATGAAGGCAGAGGTGTAGATGAAGGCAGAGGTGTAGATGAATGCAGGTGTAGATGAATGCAGTAGGTCAGCAACAGCTACAGCAGTACCAAGGTTTGCCATCTAAAAATCAGTGTCATTCAAAATTATGACACACTTTGGTAAAGATAACTCACATTGGTATCCGTGTCCTCATAGACAGTTGGCTCTTCCATTAGGCTTCCTTCCAACTAATTAAAAACAAAACATTACTAACATTTGCATGGACTAATTAAGCCTGCTATATGCATGGCTTTGAGTGGAGTAAAATAATCTTTCCCTACATATCTACTTAACTCTCCTGGTAAACATAATAATAACCTGATAAATTACCTCACTATCTTGACTGCCATCCCATATATCCCAGTCTTCATTCCAATTGTCAGTGTTAGACTCATTACTCTCATTACTTTGAATACTCTCTCTTGGAATGGCCATGACTGTGGACAACTGCTTCAGTGCTACAAAATTCCCATTGCTCACCTATTGTATAGTAAAAACATTATAGTGTAAAGTTTTTTTTAATAAGTTTATGTATCGTACACTAAGAGACGAAGCTGTCAGGACTTTTTCCACTTCAGACTTCCACTCATTGACTCTCTTGTCATACTGTTGACCTAGTACATCAATCAGCTTGACTGTCCTTGAATGGGAAAGGCATAATCCAAGCTTTTGGAGTCTCTCGTACACCTACATGATAAAGTATACATTCTGGTGACTTAGCTTCTTCTGTTAAGATGTGTCAAAAATAGATTACCTGTTTGCTGGAATGGCCTGTGTAGAGAATCAGTGAAATAATTCTCTGAAGCTGACACACATTAGATTTCCTATGCTTGCATAAGAGAGATACAATCATTGCAATGATTAAGTTGGTGCCAACTCTAGGTCGTCTTGTACGTGAGGCATGTTTCAGAAGGGAGAGAAGAGTTGGAGCCCTGGTTCTCATATCAACCATCAAGGTATCAATAGTTCCACGGAAATCAAGCAAGACATTCTTGGGAGACTTTCCTATGACTGATTGGGCCCTGGATGAACACAGGGATGATACCTCATTCTGTAACATCTGACCAAATTGGTTTAGCAGGGCATTACGAGTTAAGTGATTCCTGATGGCAGTAGCTGCAAAGGACCTGTAATTTCGTCTGATGAGTGGCCTGCACATCTTCCTTCTTGTTGGTGTTATCACATAGGACCTAGGTTTACTGCCTTGATAAAGCACCCGTGCCTACATGTAGCAAGCAACAAATTCTAATGTTAAAAAACATACTTTAGCAGACCTCACATTGGGAAAGGAAGTAAATAGCTAAAGGGGGGGGAGGGGCAGTTGATCAACTACATAAATTTGGACTTTCAACACAAATTGTCATCATAACAGCCAACAGAAAAACAGTGTATATTATAGCTATAACTCACCAAACTTTTTTTTTCTCCTATCATTTATTGCAATAAATTATTTAGCAATAAGAGTTTAAATCAATCTGGTCTGTTATGTCCTTATGTACATGTAGTACATCATTATGTTTAAAGTTAATCATAAATATTTATATAACCTTCTTAGAGTGTAAAAATGTTCCTAAAAAAGGTTAACACTTTTATTTGACCAAATTCACAACCTACATAACATTCTCTATCTTTATAAATTTCTGATTCATACCTGACTATATGCAGATATCTGAATCAGCATATGTGCATGGAATGCTGACTCAGTATGGTTAGTTGTTTTAGTTGTTACAGTATCTATAGCCAGCTAAGTAGAGTAGTCTGGCATGTGCCAGACTACTAAGTGGTCTTTATCTCACTTATGACAGAACTATTTATGGCAAATAAGTGGGGAGATATTCCTGGGCCCCCTGCTCCTTCTGCTTATTTATGACTTTGAGCATCAGCAAATATCTAGAACACACACAAAATCCGTCAACTTACAACCATAGCTGGAGACTTCTTGCTTGTAATTGCCACTGTTCCAGCTTCTGCACTAGTATTAGTATGGCTGAGCCTTACCCTGGGTGGGTTGGGGGAGGATTGCTCTCCTGCACCAGATCTTGGAAGTCTAGGAAGTGCAGTCTTAATTTTACTGGAGAGGTTTTGTTTAAGGCTAGAAAATCTATCCAGTAGGCCAGAACAACTTCTGCAGACATACCCATCAGGCAACTTGGCCGTGTCAACATCACAGTTCTGTTCTGCAACAACTGCTACCACGACTGACAGTGAACGCTGCATACCAATAGCAGAGAGCCGGCTCCTCCTCTTCTTCTGCTCTCCACTAGATATATCATCCCCACAGCTGTAGCAGTAGCAAGTCATCTTCGGGAATCAGCATCAATGCATTTTTCGTGCACGTGGTGATTAGCTAGCTCTAGCGGCAGGAGATGCCACACGCCCGCGATGACTGCGCGCAATGTTTTGGCTTGCCTGACCGTGCAGGAATGCAATCAATGTGCTTCTTAATCACATTCCAGGATCACCAAACTGGTACGTACGGGTCACCAGACCCTCCCGAGATTTTCCGCGGAGGGGCTGCGCGCGCCAGACTAGCGTTTACATATCTACGACCAATATTTATAAATAGAACCACGACATTTATAAATCGACAAAGACATTTATAAATCGACCAGACATTTATAAATCGACAACGACATTATAAAATCGACGACGACATTTATAAATAGATGAGATCATTTATAAATCGACAACAACATTTATAAATAGATGAGATCATTTATAAATCGACAACAACATTTATAAATAGATGAGATCATTTATAAATCGACAACAACATTTATAAATAGTCAGAGAGGACGTTTATAAATCTGACAATGACATTTATAAATCGATGACAACAGTTATAAATCTCGATTCATTAATTCACAGTGATGTTTATAAATCGTCAGATATATTTATTTGGCGATGACATATAATAAATTCATTCCAAAATTTAGTTTTGAAACAAACACCCGTATTTTTTTACAGCTATCTTACTCTAGTGAGCCTACCAACCAGGTTAGAGCAGCTGCTAAAATATCTGCTGGGAAGCCCCCTCCCCCTAGGGTATTTTACAGCCAACTTTATATCTAGAGTTACCTGCAAACTACTTCAGCAAGGTATCTAGTGTGGAATAAACCACTTATTACACTGGTATACTCTAGAGTGATATGGCTAGATATTTCATTCTCAGGCTTTATTTTCACTACCTCTGGCTCATGAAAATAAATTAGCCTGTGCTCAGTGAAATATTTTGCCATATTACACTCTGACTCATGTAATAAAGACTATATATATATGATTGGGTACCTGGCATTTGCTGGGGTGCAAATTCAAGGCCTTTTCTCATGAACAGCAATGGTCCTGGTGGGACTTCGGGTGCCCACACCACTTGCTGTGAGGAAAGGCCTGTTCTGCAAGTTCCTAGCCTGGCTCCAGGAGCTTTGCTTGCAAGGCTCACTGTGCCTTCTTAGTGCACTGGCATCCTGGCTCTGTGCATAATTGCTAGTAGTTGCAAGAGAATTTGCATGTGTGTGTACAAGTGTTGTGTGTTGTGCTAAGGATAGCACAATAAATTGACAAAAAAAAATTCAAATAACAAAAAATATAACTACTAGCATTCAAATTTGAATTTAGACCAGCTTACTGCCATTTGTGCTGTAGCATATCACTAATCTTATTTATTAAAAAAAACAAAAAAACATTGTGTATAAATTTACAATGTAGCTAGTGTGGATGCTTGACGCTATTGTTCCTCGGGTTCTGTCGTAGCTATTCTATCGACGTAACCGTCTACTATGACTAGGGCAGTGCTGTGAAAAACTTTCAAGTCGTACCTGAAGCCCCTACATATAAGGACCGCTGTCCTCGGCTTGTAGGTTGGATAAAATTAAAATTTTCCTGCGGTTCTATACGACTGATTACGAAGATTTAAGCTAAACCACTCGGGCTGAGCCATACTGCCACAGATTAATGACACTACACTACCCAACATTACAATTCCCAAATTTTATTTGAAAGGAATTCACAATGATGTTGTGACATACAGCCTCCATCCAAGGATTTTGTGACACATCTTCATACAGTGCATGCTGTAGTTTATCTGCTGATGGAGATAGAGAACAGTGAAGAGGTGAAGTATTTTACCTGCAAGACACTAGCAGCACCCATTCTGGACAGACCATTCCCAGATTGGAACTTCTCTATCAGCCTTGTTGCACGGTCGTAATGACTCACTCTGTGAGATTCAGGGTATCAAGGAATGGAAATAGTTTGTTCAAAACTGTGTGTTGGATATATGACTGTGGAGTGCTGGAAACGTTGCCCTGGAGAACAAAACCCTGCAGACGTGTCGTCAAAACGTCTGTCAATTTTCCTTCGGCGCACTGGACCAAGATGGCTGACTGACTCATCAGAATGTGATGATGTGTGGGGATGAATGGCCTCTGCTTGTCAGGGGCTGAGGATCTAGTTTAGGTTGTAAAAGTCAACGGTACAGTCGTTTAAATGAAGTTGGCTGTCCAAGGCTGGTGATACTGGTATACACAGCCACTATATAGAAAGTCCTCCTGTTGTAGCTCACTCTAGTCAGGAGTCAGCTGACTAGGTCTCTACTTGAATATGTTAAAACTACACTGTGTGTGTGTTGTTGTGTGTGTGCACACGTGTGTGTTGTGCGTGTACACGCGCGCGTGTGTGCACATGTGTGTGTGTGTGTGTGTGTGTGCATTGGATCATTTAGAACATGCGACTCTCTGACTTAGGGAGGTCAGCAAGAGGGCCTGCTGGATTATGCTCAAATTTTTAGAATTATTCTTTTTTTATTCTAAAAAATTGTGTTATTATTCCAAAAGAATAATATATTATTTTCTTATTATTCTCTTATTATTCCAATTAGAAAATAAGTCAAATATTGGTGATTGCAGCAGCTAGCTATATAAAGTTGGTAGGTTATGAAATGAATGAATATATGGTGATACCGGTATCACTCTCTTTTACTTGAATTACTCAATATAGAAGATTTAATATCTCTATTTAATTTTTCAGTAAAAGTCATGAATGTCTCCATAAAAATGTTCAATGAATGGAGAGAAAAAATACTCTGATACAGCTGATAAAAAGTTCAATTATGAGAAGCCACCAGACATTTGAAGCAAAAAGTGAATTAGGGAATTGTATGCTCAATTTATAATTGGTAATAATTTACATTTTTTTGTCAATTGCTCAAGAACAGCATGATTCTCCAGATGACTTACTCTGAGCCTGAGCTGACTTTACTTCCAGTATTTCAAACATTCCCATTTTGGAAGTACAATAACAGAGTGGTCAACACTAGCCCTGCTGCTTTAATCAAGTAATGAAGATCAACCTTATAAACCATATTTTTTAATGTTGTCCTTTGTTTGTAAAAGAAAAAGAAAAAAACTCTCTTTTATGTCAAATGTATTATATGGACTGATTATTCTTATTGTCCCTTTATAATGCTTTTATTATTCTAGAATTATTCCCCTACACAATTTTGTGTTTATTATTCCAGAAAAAAAAGCTAGAACAATCTAGCAATTTTATTGCTTAACTTGCAAATTAATGCAGTCACAATGTTTGAGAAATACATATTGGTCAGTAATTGATAATACCTGGTACTGCCTGGCTAGTATAGCAGGCAAACTTGGGGCAATTAACACTTAACTACAAACAGCAAAGCCAGCAAACTGACAGCAATTGTATTTTATTTACTTTAATTCATGTCAATGTAATTAAATTTATAGACAACTGTTTTCAAAGTTGACATTGTAAGAGTTCATATATTATTTAGAAATATTTCAGTGTTTTGTCCGACAATGGAGATCACATGCCATAGTTTATCCAGCAGTAGTTCTAAGTTTCTTGTCTTCCTTCTTAATCCACGTAAGATTGCATTCCATAGTCTCTTGTCAACATTGATTTTATTGCCCTCACTTTCTGATCTAATGGCTTCAATCTTGGGCGATTCCTTCATCTCATTTTTTCTCTCAGTCTTTGGTTCTTTTAAATTCACTTCCTTGACATGAACAAGTTTTTCTCCTTTGCTTGAATTTACTGTTTCTGTCGATTTTTTAACTTTAGATGCTTTCATTGCCTTTATTCTTTGTATTAATGTTTGAGTCGATTCAGTTTTCTTCCCATCTTTTGATGTCTTCTTTTCTTTCCTTATTTGTGTAATGTTACCTTCACTTTAACCTTCCTAGACCTGTTGTCCTTCTTTCCACTGCATATCAGCAATGCATTGTTTGCTTGCATATTCTTAGTAGCATCTCCGGTCCTTGTAGTACTGGTAACTGGCACTTTCCATGCCTTCCTTGTGACTCCAGTCTCACTGGTTCTTGTCCATACGGCATCTCCTGCCACACTTCTGTTGTCAATATTTTCTCTCCTTTGTTCAATTTCCTTTGCATTTCTCTCTTCGCTTGTGCCTCTTTTCCCCTAACATTTTTCTTTGAAATCCTCTTTCCTCACAGCTTTCATCTCCCACATGTCTTTTCTTCCCTCTCATCCTTCTCTTCCCTCTCATCCTTTGCTTCCCTCTCATCCTTCTCTTCCCTCTCATCTTTCTCTTCCCTCTCATCTTTCTTTCTTTAAAGTGATTTCTCTAAAGACTACTTCTAAACTAAAAGTCTCCAATACATCCAAATGAAAGGCTATTCGCTTAATGACAAAAATGGTATCGATGATGAAATGAGGCATGCAATTCTGTGTGAGATTGTGGAGCATTTCACATAAGGAAAGTTGATATGGATACCTTTAAGACTCATAGTATAGAGTCCCTCTAAGGACTTACTAAGCTCTGAATCACACACAGTCCTAATAAAGAGCACAATAGGCAGTTGCAAATCCCTCAAGACACTCATTAATACTTTATATACACTACTACAAAACTGACTTCTAAATAAGTCAAGTTTCTTCTCACACATGACACTGAAGTGATTTAGCACAACAAAAGTACCAGAAAAGGCTAGCAATGAGTGCCCGCATTCACCAAGGAGGAGCTCAGTCATGGCTTCTTTTCACTAACTTAATCTGTTGCTGTAAGTTAACCTGTCTAGTAATTCTAGTAATTTCAGCTAGTATAATAAGTCCCTCCCCCCTTTTATCTCAGTTCTAACTAGTGGTATATGTGAGACTATAAGAAGATGTGAGTTTAACCAATCTTCATTACTGCCAAAGTACAGTGACCATTTCGTAGTGAACTTGACTGGAAGTCCATGCAAAGGTGGAATAGTCAAATCAATCAATATCTGCATCACAGAAACTTCTGATAACCGTTCAACAATCATCTTCAAAATGGTTACTAGAATCACAGATTTTGAAGATCTGAATCATCAGCCATTAGACAAAATTCCAGGTTTAGTTGGAAGTATTCCTTCTTGTGGAGGCATAAATGCTTCATGTTGCCGTTCATCTTCCCCAGATGATCTTGAATCGGTGCTACAATTCTCAATGTTTGCTTTTAAGTTTCGAAATTCGGAAGATCAGGAATATGTATTGAGTAATATTGAACTACTTCAGTTATTTATCCTCAATGGTAAGAAAATGGCTTGCAATGTAGAATGATTGAACTGTTTGTGGTAGAAAGGATTATGAATGTTAATTTTAAAAAGAATTCACTTTAAGACTAAGACTGAACTGTAGAACAAAATTTGCAAGCCAGTTCTTATATCTTTGGGTAAATTTTTGGCAGATAATAGCAAAGAAGATAAGACCAAATTTGGCACAAGGAGACCTAACCAGTTGGCAGTGTTCATCACAGTTCCATTGTCAGTGTTGCTTGTTTCGGGATTGTCTCTTCTCTGCCTTAGCTTAATGATACAGTTGAAAAGGAAGAAACGGTCCAAACAAGATTATACAAATGAAGGTAAGTTTAATTAATAGCCGTTTATAATATCAGAGAAACTGTTCTTGGCATTGTATAATTAAATTTATATCATAGAATTTTTACATTTGTTATGTTTGAATTAATGCACTAGTCTATCTGTCATTTGGATTATTTTAATTAAGAAATTTGTTTCTCTTTATTTCGGGAAAATTTAGTTAAGTGTGGTTAGTATAGCTACATTTTATTCAAACTATCCTAACAGTCATCAATTGGAGATGAGTATTATTAATAAAACTATTATTGAAGCCTAGATCCACTCTAATATTAGCTATAAAGCAAACTTCAATTTCAAATGCTTCTGATGACAGCCAGAGTTATTCCCAGTTTATAATATAATAACTTTGAAGTCCACATGAGATATCCTTCTTTATATGCAAAATGGACTACCACCTTTACCTTAAAATTAATTAAAGCAATTAGCCAGGGATAATGGAAAGGGGGAGGGGAGCAGCAAGGTGGCACATGCCCCACCAGATTTATGGCTTGAGGGGCACAGTGGGGCACACAACATGCTTATCTATTGCACACCGTAATTGAATTTAATAATATTTATTGGCTTAGGAATTCAATTCTAATTACAAAACCAATAAAACAAGCTGCTTATCACAATATCAGTACTAACTACAGAACACAGTTGAGTCTGAGAGTGGCAGAGTCAGGAGAGTGGCAAACACAAATATTTCCACCCTGGAAGCAGCACCGGCTCCATATAACTATGAACCCAGGACTGATTTTGGTTCTTCTGGGCCTCAGTCTTCCTGCTGCAATGAGTCTAAGTCCGACATGCTCTTAGATACATCGTAGTATACAAGCTACTGTGATAGTTCATACACCCTGTACTCCCATTAGGTTATAATGGCCACTGAGTTCAGTGATCTTATTGACAATGGCAGTGACCTCTCAAAACAATGACACTCTTCACTTGTACAGATAGAAAGTTAGGGACTCTGTGGCTATGTACTTGTATCTAAGAGCCCATCAGACTCAGACTCATTGCTGCTGGAAGACTCGGGCCCAGAAGATCTGCAATCAGTGCTGAGTCCATAGTTTATGGAGATGGTGCTACTGCAGGGTGGAAATATTTGCTATTAGATGATGCTGGATCCTCAGTTGTGCTTACTATCTACTGTCTGCTGCCACTCTAACACAAATATGCACCTACTAAATACTACAGTATTATTCTAATTTGTACATATTTAGATATTGATAAAACACAAAGACATATGTGTTCAGTCATTCTCGGCTGAAATAATTATAATAATAGCAAATTTTTTCTCTTTTTAACAGCCAATAAATTGTTAATTAAAACTTAACCTGACGTTTCGACTTCTTACCAAAGTCTTCTTCAGGGGTTAACTGCATGAGGTTGAACTCTCCGTGGTGATATGCATAATGTAAACAGCAAGATTTCTGGAGGGTATACTTACTGTTTATTGTATCCTGGAGGGTGACATGCATGCAGCATGGACAGCCGAGCCCAGCCAGCATCCTGGAAGCTCTAGACCTATGTCTCTGTTATGTTCATATTTAAGATTACTTTGTAAAAGGGTTCTTTTCCTCGCACATAATATTTTTCTTATGTATACAATAATATTATATTGTGTGTATATTTTAGATACTGGGATTGACAATATGACTTCTAATGTGTCTTATGGTGAAGTTACTCAAGACATCTATGATATGACAGAAAATGCCTCATACGGTAAACATTTTTCAGAATCTTTTGCAACAAAATTGTAATGAGTAGCTAATAATTTAAGTATGAGTATATTATTAATTCATACTCACAAAGATGAAATTTAGCCCAAGTAGACATGTTTCACATCCCGCTAATTCTATCCTGTATGACCCCACCCCCCCTCACTTTAAGTTACTTCCAGCAACTCTGAGTTTACTATTGTATAGTTGAACCCAAGATTACAGTAATGTGAACTTAGTAGAATTACAAGTTTAGATTAATAAACAAAATTAGAAATCACTCTTATAGAATATATACTGTGTGTGCTATAATGCAGGTGACAAGTCAAGAAGAACAGCAAACTCCACAAATGAAGCATATGAATATATTACTGGAGGTGATTTCCATGTAACCATCTACTATATCATCAACACATTATTGTGATAATAGTTAAATGTACATCCATAGTGGAAAATAAGCCCATTAGCTTGTAATGAATTCTACAATTCTAAGCTAATGCTTAATGTCTACTACATTTATGTTGTGTTCACACTTAGTGTTAAGATACTTCGTTAAAAATATACACATACTAATAATATATCTGTATTACATGTTCTTCTAAATATAGATTCAGATATTCCTAAAACACGAGCAAATATCTGTTTGTTATAGACATTTGTACAAGAGAGTTCTTTTCCCTGCTCATGCTTTACTGTTATTTTTCTCTCATGTGTATATTGTATTGCATTTATTTATTTATTTTCAGATACTGGGATTGACAATATGACTGCTAATGTGTCTTATGGTGAAGTTGCTCAAGATATCCATGATATGACAGAAAATGCCTCGTATGGTATTCATATTTCTATTGAAACAATAACTTAGTTAGTAGCCTATTTTGTTTCATGTGCAATCATACTCATAATTGGTTTCTATCATGTAGCGCCCCGAATTAACCCAAGTTTAGTATAATAGTCTCATTCAACAGTTACAACTCAAAATAATAAAATTGACTGACTTATTGTGTACACCAAAAATCAATGTGACATATGCGTAAGGTAAGGTGGCGGCGCCTCTAGCTAAAATGTTTACGTCTGTCCGCATGAACTCAATAGAGTGCTAATTGAATGTTCCACTTGAGTGATGATACCACATTTCCTCCCTGCTAAATGATAACGTCCACTAAGTGTGTGCGATACTGTCCATATCGATCAGGTTTGTTTCGCTCACGAGATGGATAACGTCCTGCTGACTCGGGTATTTCCGTGTCTATAGTAGGAGTAGCTGATGGACTTGAACCTTCCAGAACTTGTGGTGTTTCATTAACTGGTTCCACACTATCTGGTTGGGCTTGCGTTATCTCTGCTGATTCAGATGACTCAGTTGATGTGTCATGCACCTCTCCAACATTGTCAGATGGTGGTAGTTGTTACTGGTGTAAGGCTATGCGAAGTCGCCAGATCTTTCAATTGCTCAACATGCCTCTTCCAACTCTGACCATCCTGAGTTTTCACCATGTACGTCACAGGACCCAACTTGGAAATAACTGTCGCATGTACATAAGGATCTCCTGGACGTAAGTTGCGAGCCATCACGTCCTTCTACAAACTCTCGCTGTCTTGACCTTGAATCGTGGTTTGACTTCTGTTGTGCTTGTTTACTTTCAACACATCGTGCTCGATCTGGTCGAAGCAAATCAAACCTTGTACGTAGCTGTCGCTTCAGCAACAACATACACGGGGCAACACCTGCTGTTGCATGAGGAGTACTTCGGTAGGTCAATAAGAAATTGCTAAGTTTTTGATTGACTGAAAACCCCTTATTCACTGTTGCCTTCATCATGTTTATATTTTCATTTAATAATGACATGATTCAAGGTGAATTGTTTACAATAAAATTGCTTAGTTTTAGTTTTTGTCATCCACTCTACTGGTAGTTTTAGTTATTATTGAATTTACTGTCTTCTATAATAATTAGTTTTAGTTTTTTCATGTTCTCTACAGCTTAGTTTTAGTTATTCCTACCAAAAGTAAAATACCCCAAAACTAAGGGGTTTTGGTTTTAGTTTTAGTTAACTAAAACAACATTGGTGATATGGTGCACTCCTCACATGTTTAATTCCATGGTTTTTCATGAACACTGCAAATTCCTGAGATACAAATTGTGGCCCATTGTCCGTAACTATCTGACTTGGTAGACCATGTGCTGCAAACATCTGCCGAAGACTCTCCAAAGTTCGCTGAACCGTAGTGTTTGATAATGCATGCACTTCAGGCCACTTGGAATGTGCATCAACTGCTATGAAAAACATTGATCCTTGAAACGGACCAGCAAAGTCCAAATGAACTCGCTCCCAGGGTCGTGACGGCCATACCCATGGATTCAAAGGTGCTGTGGGAGGGGAACTCTTCACTGCCAAACAAGAACCACACTGTCGCACTAGTGTCTCTATATCAGCGTCAAGACCTGGCCACCACATGTACGCTCCCAGTGTCTTCATGCGCGACATTCCTGGATGATCTAGATGAAGTTCCTTCAACAGCTTCTCCCGTAACGTCTCTGGTACTATTACCCGAACACCCCATAAAACCACATTCTCCTCCACTGTTAGCTCATTCCTCCTTCTCCAAAATGATTTCAAACTGTCATCTTCCATATGTTCTGGCCAACCTTCCAAGGTGTAGCGAAGAACCAAATTCAATGTCTTATCTTTCAGTGTTGTTGTCGCAGTGTTGCTGCAGTTACTGGTAGGGTTTCCACTTGCGAAATATTGAAAATGGTTGGTTCCGAGCAATAATTTTCCTGACATAGTTGTTCTAATGGCAATCTAGACAATGCGTCTGCATTGGCGTGTGCTTGAGTTGGCCTAAACTTAATTTTGTATCGATAAGCCGACAACAGCAAAGCCCATCGCTGTAAGCGTGCAGCAGCCAATGGAGATATTCCTTTCTTGGGACCCAGTATAGTAGTCAATGGTTTATGGGTCTGTGACCAATGTGAAACGTCTTCCATAGAGGAAAGGATGGTATCACTTGATCCCAAATACCAAAGCAAGAACTTCTTTCTCCACCTGAGCATAATTTTCTCTGCACTGGAAAGCGTACGCGAGGCAAATGCTATTGGTCGTTCCTCACCGTCTGCCATTACATGCGAAAGCACTGCCCCCACTCCATAAGCTGAAGCATCTGCTGCTAGTCTTAGCTCCAATGAGGGGTCGTAATGTGCTAGTACATCAGTAGAGATTAACTTCTCCTTGGCCAGTTTGAAACTGCTCTCACACTCTTTAGACCACACCCACTCTGCATCTTTGTGAAGAAGCTTGTTTAACGGATGCAAATAGTAGATGCATTGGGAATAAATCTGGCATAGTAATTGATCAAGCCTAAAAATGACTTCAATTCCCGTACATTCTTGGGGGAAGGGGCTTGAGTTATTGCTTGTAGCTTCTCATTAGTAGGATACAACCCCTGCTTGTCTATGCGATATCCCAAATACTCAACAAACTTTGCCTGAAACTTGCACTTGGCTCGATTGACACGAATTCCATGCTCCTTCAATCTTTGAAGAACCTTCTTGAGAATACTCAAGTGTTCCTGCTCAGTTTGACCTGTCAACAAGTTGTCAATGTAGCATAAAACATGTGGGATTCCTCGCATAATCGTCTCCATAGTCTTTTGAAACTTTGATGTGATAATAAAACAGTTAACATGGTAACAGCTGTAAAGCATGGGCTAACAACTGACCAATCGGCTGCTGCCAGCACACCCCAGGGAGGGAAGGGAAGTGGGAAGTGGTAGGACAACAACACGGAAATGATAAGATTAAGAATACACAAAATAATGGTAAGTTAATATGAAAGTTACACAGTGTTCAGTGGCCTGAACATTCTCTCCTTGACTAAGGTTGAAGGTCTTTGTTCTCTCCTTGTGGAACTAGTAGAAAAAGTTTTACGATAGGCCGGAGTATAAATTCCTTTAGAAGTACGAAGTCACTGTACGCACACATCCATCTGACCCAGGGTGTAGTTTAGCAACAAGTGCTAGTGGCCAGGAATGGGTGAACAGTACATACTTGATCCTTCACGAGGACAATATCTCCAACACGAAAGTTCCTGTGCTATGATTTCCATTTGTGTTGCTTTTGGAGTATCTGCAAGTACTCTCTTGACCACCGTTGCCAGAACTCAGCAGAGACATTTCATCACTTGACAGATGACACAGGCAAGTCTTTCAATGAGTGTTGAGGTAATGCAGTGAGAGGTCTTCCCACCAAAAAGTGGCCTGGAGTGAGAACTTCCAATCCGTCCTCGGGTAAAGTGTTTAAGGGACACAACGGACGACTGTTGAGAATAGATTCAACATCAACAAGGAAAGACCAGTATTCCTCCACAGTTAAACTTTGTGATCCAAGAAGTGTTTTCAGCAGTGACTTTGTGGATTTGACTGCGGCTTCCCACAATCCCCCAAAGTGTGGTGCTCGTCCTGGTGAAAATTTCCAAGTGATGCGTTTAGATGTGAAGTATTCGCAAATTTCTTGTTTGCTTTCTTGAGATTCCAAATGTTGGTATAGTTCCTGGAGTTCTCTATTGGCTCCTACAAAATTAGTGCCATTATCACTGAGCACCTCAACAAGACAACCACGTCTTGCCACAAATCTACGAAAGGCTGCAAGGAAGTCAGCAGTGGATAAACTGGTAGCTAGACATATGAAGAGTGAGATATAAGTCTTGACATAGCTTGGCTTTTGAGTGTGTCCACGTTTGAGGGTGACTGGACCAGCAAAGTCCACTCCAGTCTTGGAGAATGGTGTGGAGCTGGCATGATTCTGGCTGAGGGTAATTCTCCCATAATTTGACTGTCTTCTGGCAGACAACACAGTTGCGAGATATGTTTCTAACAAGTCGTCGAGCTCCAATCATGTAGTAGCACTGTGCAAGTAAGCCCATCAGAAGTGTAGGACATGCATGGAGATAGTCGATGTCTCTGGAAATTCCTGCTCATAGTCGTTAGCTTGCTGCCGCAGGACTTGGGTGAGAAGATGTTACTCCAAAAGTTAGTCTGGTCATTGTTGTAGGACAACAACACGGAAATGATAAGATAAAGAATACACAAAATAATGGTAAGTTAATATGAAAGTTACACAGTGTTCAGCGGCCTAAACAGACTTAATTGAATGAACAAAAATAAGATACTTTTTAAGCAAAAAAAAAAAAAAAAAAATTTTGAAAATTAGGATACTCATGTTCTTTGGGTTTACTCAAAATTTTGAAAGACTGTTTCACGTAAAAAACAACAATTTTTTTTTTTGTAATTTCAATCTAGTATTTGTAAATAAACAATTTAAATTAACAATTCAGTCTCCACTATTCCAGCAAGTCAATTCTGACTTGCAAATTCATTGTTATTCCAATCTTTCGTTAATTTTTAAGACAGTTTTTTTATTAGCTATTGATGCTTTATAATCAAATGAAGGCATTCACTCAAAATGTCAGAAATGCAGCTATAAGCATAATGGCCAATATCATTGTTGCAACGCATGTCTAAAATTCGTAAATTTTGACTTTTTTTTGCTCCTTGAGCAAGACGTATAGCTCCACCATTCTGAATATTGCAATTAACAACACTTATTACAAGCAAATTCTTGCAGTTTTCTATTGATTTAGCCACATAGTATATGCGTTGTAGTAGATCTGTATTATCTAGATGTATTGCATAAATATTACAAGATTGAAGAGTTCTGAAAATCTCAGCAGCACGATATTTATTGTTACTTAAATCTAGTTCTTGTAATGTTTTTGAACGAAGTAAATATAATGGGATGTCAGATTCAAAAAGGCAGTTTGTTAATGTCAGGATTAGCAATTGTTTTTGCAATCTAATTTGCTCCTGCAAAGCTGTGTCTTTAAAGTGTAAACCACTCAGGGAAAGCTTACGCAGCCTCACTGCATTGACCAGAACTTGTTTTAGTCTATTATTAATCAATGAATGTTGTTGACTTGCATATACTTGACAAGAACTCTCTTCTGATACAATACCATCTTTCACTTCAAAGCTAAGTTCGAGGAGATTATCACAAGATCGTAAAGCAAAGATGATTGCAAGAAAAGCTAAAGGTGAAATATTATTGTTGCTGATGTCAAGTACTTGTAGGCTAGTGGAGATTTGTTTAATTAAGTCTGCCAATGCACTGACTCCATTATTTGTAATATCACAGTAGCTCATATTTAGTCTCTGCAAGTTCACATTATTACATTGAGACAGATGACACAATGCTTTAGACAGATTTATACAACCTTCATCTCCTAGTTTGTTTTCGCTGATATTTAAAGCAAGTAATTGCTTGCATTCCCTTACCCCTTCAATGAGATAAGCTAATAATTTTCCAGAAATGCCACAATGATTTAAGTCCAGTTCTTGCAACATCGTCCATTGTTTGAAAAGCTTAGCCAGTGATTTTAATAGCAAAGTGCTCATTTCAATATAACTCAAGTCTAACCGAACAAGATTCAAGTGACTTATATAGCTTGCTGCTAATCCAGGTACCCAGTTGAAATAGCAATTTTTCAAACTGACTTGATTCAATTGTTTACAAGACCTTAATGATGCCAGAATATCACAAGCACAAATTTCGCTATCTCCCGAAATAGAAAATGAAGTCAAGTTATTACAAGATTTCATAACTTGATAGAATGCCTGAAGGTCACATTTGACTATACAATCTCCTTCTAATTTCAAGTGCTTTAAGGAAGTGCTAAAAGGTGCGATTATGGTAGATATTGGGTAAGGATGGCTGTCATTATTTGCTATATAAAGACTTTGTAGCTGCTTATGTTGCTGACTTACAAACGGATTTTGAAATAATTTAGTCAAAAAAAATTGCACATCGCCAATAAATCCACTTTCAAGCCTTAGTTCATTTCCAGATATTCCATGATCAATGCTGTTAATAACTTCCTCTTGAGCAATATACATTACATAATCTATCATAGACAATCCAGTAGTGTCAAAATAATAAATGATTACATAACCATCCACTGAAATAAAATCAATGTAGTGCAATAAAGGCATTTTTCTGAAATTGTATTCTCTGTGTAAATATGCAGATGTAATAAACTTTATTTCCGTCATAATATCTGTAGAATTCATACACTCAGCCATCATATGAATTTCATCTAAAATAGTGTTTTCCATCAATGAAAGCCGAATACACGAACCTTTTCGACCCATGGCAGAGCACAATTCAGTTAGTTTATCAGCATCATTTTGAAGATCGAAACAGCCAAGAATAATGTTTGCTAAAATTGAAGTGCAACTTTCAGGCCTTGCTTTGACAAAATTTATCGAAGAAAAAAGCAGTGGCTTTAACAAATAGATAAAATTTAACTTAACAATTAGTTTGATTGATCGTGGGTTACTTTTTAATCGAAATATATTTACATTCTGGAATTTAAAAATAGAAATTGTACTATAAATGTTATTTTTAGAGCAAATCAGTTCTACCAATGATGAAGAGCATACCAAATTATAATGAAGTCCTCTCCCTGTGCCTGATATTTTCACTTTATCTACCTCAATTATTTTTTTACTATCTCTAGCTGAGTAATTTGTCAATCCTGCCAACAATTTAGAAATAAAATGTGACCCTCCAATAAATAATGCAGCTGCTTTCAGTTTTGTGCACAATTTTAATGCATCATCTAGAGAGTGTAAATCATCTATATTGATTCCCAGTTCTCCATGGTAGTTTGAAGTAACATTCATTGGGCTCAATTCATTTCGGAATTTCAACCATGGCAATCTATTAAAGACATAATCTGCATAATCTTGCGAAATAGTAAATGAAATCAAGTTGGTACAAGAAGGAATAGTCTGCTCAATAGCTGGTAGATCTTCTTTCATAAAGCTATGGCAATCATTTTCTAAGATATTCTTGATTAATGAAAGAAAACTTGATACAGGATGTGCATAATTTTTGATGTCAAGAAAGAGGTAATGTAGCTGATTTTGCTTTAAAGTTATGAGTGGATTTTTAAATATTTGGTCCAAAATTTTTTTCACATTACACCTAAATTGGTTTTGCAGTCTGAGTTTCTTGCTTTTGCTAGACAAGCTCTTTTGCAAGAGACTAAGAACTTTATCTGTAATAACATAATATATTTTATAGTCTGCCACAGAATTTGTAATGTTACAATGTAGTGCTATTAGACAACCATTGATAGAAATGAAGTTAGTGTAGTACAATAAGGAGGAATTTCCCACATCACTTTCAGTATATGAAGCTTCAGATGTAATAAACTTTATTTCACGTATCATGTCTATATCATTCAGACTCTCAACAATCATATGAATCTCATCTGAAATTCCATGCTCTACTAGTGAAAATCTAACACATGAACCTCTGGTACACAGCATAGAGCACAATTCAGTAAGCTCAACAACATTTTCCATTTTAGAATCACAGCAGCCAAGAATAATGTCCACTAAAATTGAATGATTGCTTTCAGGCTTCGTTTCAATAAAATTGTTTAACACAGAAAAAGTAAATATATTTAACAGTTTCATAAAGTTAAACTTCAGAACTACTTTGCTGGTTTGCTGATCAGATAGAAATTGGATCATGTTCAAATTTTGGCGATTAATAAAGATAGTAATTGATTTATGAGAGCACAATAGTTTCATTGAAGATGTGGTGCATACCAAATCATGCTGAAGATCATCCGTCAATTCTGATATGGTCACTTGATCGACTTCAACGGTATTTTTTACTTTCGTGGTTAAAGTGTATTTATTTTCTGTTAAATTTAAAGATTTAAATTTATTCATCTTCAATGAATACAACAACTTAGAAATAAAAGAAGTAAAACTTTTAGTCTCCTTTAACTTAGTACAAGACTTCAATGTGCTATTTAAAGACTGCATATCCTTCATTAAACTTTTGCCACTGTCATTCTTCAAACTAGTTGAAGACAAATGAAATACATCCAAAATGCAAGACAAGGGATACAATTTCAAGTAACATGTATAAATATGAAGGTTTTGTATCCTTCTATTTTGCAAAAGTACAGGATAATTCTGAAGGAAAGACTCAAGATAGTTACTTGCATTATCCACAAATCTATCACTAATTTTAAGAACATTGTAGTTGATCAAGTCTGGGTTTTCTAAAAAGGCACTCACCTCTACAGGAACAATTAACATTTTGCAGAGAGTCACTGAATCCTTGACTTCAAAGCATAATGCTATGACATGGTGACTAACTTGAATGAAGTCAATGTAGCATAGCAATAAATCCCTTCTCAATTGTGAAACCTTTGCAGTCAAATATGCAATTTCACTTGCTACATCATCATATAAGAAATTTTCAGCAACCATAAAAGATTTATCTGAATCCACTTCAAAAAGTGACAGTTTAGCACATGACCCTGATGGGCATATTTCTGAAACTATCTTACTTAGTTCAGTGACAAAAAACTCACTTTGTGCCTCAAGATTAGTAAGAATGATGTCAACTAAGAGTGGTGCACAATTTGATTTTTTGTCAATTTTTTTAAAAAAATTTAGTGATGAAAAAAATAGTCCATGTAGCTAACATTCTTTTGAACTCAAATTTTATGATGATTTTGTTGGTGTCATGTTCATGAAAATTAATTACTTTTAAATTTGGATGACAACTCCTTTTAAAAAACATTATCATATTTTCGGTAGTAGAATTTAATTGGGTACTAAAAATACTTAGTGAAGAAAACATGAGAATAAAGTCAATGAAATTTTTATTGATGCTACTAGAAAACGATATTGATTCCAGTGCCAAAGATTCTGGGTTTTGCTTCATTTGTATTTTTAAAGCTTCTAAACCTTCTTTTGATATGTTGGGAACTATCAGGCTTAATTGTTTAATACAATTTTTCCTTGTATTAGTTAAAACAAAACCAAGAGCTGTCCAATCTCTTATGGTGAGGAAATTTCCTTCAATTGAAAGACTGTTTCTTTCAACCAAATAATTGCATGTGGCAGGTTGCTGTGACTCAAATGCACACTGAATTTTAGTTAAGCAATTAAAATGCTCAGCATTGACAACTTTGTAAAAAAGAGTACTATCTTGTCCAAAATGAACAAGACCACAGAAAAACTTCAAAACTACTACCATATACTTCTTCTGTTTGCTCATCTCAATTAGTTCCCATTGGTGCTGCTTCTTGGCCATGAAGATGTGACAGGCAGCTAAGAACTCTTGTAAAGTTAAATGACAAAAAGTGTACAAGTTTTGTAAGCCATTACTTGTAGATGCACGATCAATTGTTACGAGTCCAAATAATGAATTGGTATTATCACAAGCATAATCAAATTCAGATTGAACAAGAACTTGTTTAGAAGACAGTGTTTTGAAAAATGCTAGATAACAAATTTTTTTAAAAATCTCATCATGAGGGTTTGTCATAGTAAAAACTGACGTTATATAAATCTTTGAGTTTTCACTATTACGATATAAACTGCGCAAAATGGTGTGTTTCGTAAATTCCGCATATATATCTGTTTCTGTGTCAGGTAAAGTACCCTCCATTTTGTTATAAAGGAAGCAGACCATAGCTAATTGGATAGGGAGATAGCACATGTGGTGAACATTAGGTCGCTCCTTGAGGTAACATTTCAACAAAGACTTGGAATGGACAGGGCCATCAGAAAATTTATATGAGTCTATGTACTCAGATATTTGCTCCTTAAAAAAACCCAGAACTTCAATATTATTTTTGTCTTTCCTAAGATTTTCCACAGCTGCAGGCCGAGAAGCAACTATTATGATACATTTAGGAAGAATCTTCTGTTTAATCAGATTGAGTATAAAGTTACTTTTATTGGTAGGTTGGTACTCATCTAAACCATCTAGAATAAAACATATGCCTGCTCCTTCTTTCAAAGTAATATAGTTACAAATGGTTTCAATGGTATGCCTGTTGCTATAGTAACATTTCACGAGGTCAGCTAATTCAATAGCCGGATTACCACAAAAACCACGCAGGTGAATCAGGAACAGAGCCCTAATATTATGGTTCCAATTTAAATGCTTCTCTTCAACCTTACCAATGCCATCTCAGGGGAGGAGCAACATATTTTAGATTGGTCAGGCCATTCACATCACTTGTCTGTGGTAAAGTTCGTCAGTAAGACTAAATTAGTAGGACATTGCTTGTATTAATGATATAACCATTAAATTAATAAGTAATAATAATTATATTTCAGGAAATAAATGAAGATGACTGATTCATGAAAAAAGTTTCAGGAAGTTAATGTACCAAATATTTGCATTCTGTGTTCGGAATCACTAACACACAAATTCAATGTAGCATCCTTCTTGTTAGTATATCCTCTATTAATCTATACAAAATATTATTTAATGTAGCTAAAAAGAAAGTAAAAATTGAATTAAGTGAACTTACAAATGCTGCATCTGCCTTAGAACAAGATTTTTTTTCTCTTTAAACATCTTCAGGCAAGTAAAACAGAACACAGTGTCAGTGTCTTCCTTGTAGTGGAGAAATGGCCACTTTTTTAACAAGGAGTGCTGAAAGCACCTCTGTACTATATTCTTTTTACAAAAAGAGCGTTTGGGAAATTTAAATGCTGGTCCTGGTTGGTTAGGCTTGTCGAAGGTCATACAAGGAAGAGAAATCAATGCCTGCCATTAAACAGTATCCTCCACGTAACGCCGATTCCCGCGCGACCGACTAACTCTCAATCGTTAACGATTCTCGCCTAATTAACGATGCGTACCATACAAATCAATTCATGCCTAATGCCACCCATAGAATATTGGTCAGGCCATGGCCTGACTGGCCGGACCACTTGCGCCGCCCCTGCATCTTTAGCATTTAACTTTGCCCAATCGTGACTGATTTTGTGAACTAAAGTTGTTTTCCCACTTCCTGGTCGACCCTCCACAATTATCACCTCCCCATGACTGATACCCTCAAAGGCATCTATATAATTTATCTCTCCCTTTACCTTGTGAATATCATCTGCATCTCCTCGAATTGTTTCAGAAATAAAACTGCTAGGATTCTGAAATTCTTCTGTTTTTATAACAGCCAAATTGATATATGTATTTTGACTGACCTGAGGCCATGCATCTTCATCCACCATCGAAACATCACAATGCTTATATCTTTCTGCAAGTGCTGGAAGGTAATTGTCCATTAGGCAATTTATATGGACTTGAACTGTTGCTCGAGTGTTCCTATTACTGCCCACATTGTACTTGTAAGTGCCTTGTGCAGTTATATCTGCCACTCGAATGCAAAGCAATGGACAGGTTTCATTAGTAAGCTCCCTGTCATTCTTAATCCACGTACACACCTCATTTGTTAAAGTAGGAACAGATAATTGTGTTTCTAGCAATATCATAAAAGCGTCATCTGTTTCATCAACAATTATTACTTCCAGTTGAGGATTACTATGAGTGATACTATCTCTAGTACTATCCACATCACAAAACATTTTCCTTAACAATTCATACCAGTTGGGCTCTACCAATTTGAATATTATTTTACTACCTATACAGTAACAGTGTTTTTTCTTGTAATAATCAACTGCCAGCTCTCTCCCAACAGGTAATTCGCACAGTACCCTCAAGAATTTATCCACACCATTCTCTACCTCCCTAATAGTATTGTACACTGACCACATCAAATACCTGCACTTCCTCAGATGAGGCACACTCTCGTGCATGATGTCCAGTTCTTTCGTCACTGTCAGCGGACAGAGGAGGTTGGTCGCGCGTCAAGAAACGTCATTAGTCACGTGACAATAATTTCATTGGACTGAGAGAATACTAATGCGCGCACGATTGCAGCAAACTCTGCAGCAAATGAATTATTTAACGTTGCAATGGCGGTTTGTTGGGAGTGTGGAGAAGAGATACGGAAGCATACATTCATACAACTTGAGAGCCTTAAAGAGTCATTTAGCTACACAATTCCAAGCTTTCCTGTTTTTCAAGTCAAGATAAAACATCTAAAATTTAGTTTCTTAAACGATAGTGATGTGTACGATGGCTTCATACAGGATGCTACTGCTGGAGAGTTAAAAGACACTTCTATTTTGAAACTCTGCGGTGGGTATACCAATGCCTTCCTGATTGAATCTAATGAATTTGATAGATGTGTAGATGTGAAGGAGCTGAAATTGTTGGAGGAAAAAGTATTTGTGATTTGGAAATGGAATTTATGGTACATTGATGAGGAAGAAAATGCAAGTGCAGCAGAAGATACAAGTAGTATAGAAGATTCGAGTGAAGTGGATGAGGCAGGTATGCACAGTGAAGGCATGGAATATATTCTACCAGAGGTTGATGAAGGTTCAGATGCACCTGCAGAATCTTTAAGTTCCTATTCTGTAGTTTTTAAATGTATTGGGTCTATGAAAGAGCAAAATTATCAAGATGTACTTGCAAATGCAGCCCTTTCAATAAGAAAGAAGGTGACTATTGGGGTTCGACTAACACCAGAACCTGCAAATCCTGTGGATGCAAAAGCAATTGCATTTGAGCTATTTGTTGATGATAGATGGAAACGTGTGGGATACATGGTTACTGAAGTGCTGGATTCTGTGCACCAAGCAATAAACAATAACAGTATCATCTCTACAGACCTAGAGTGGGTGAAGTTTATCACGCATTGGAGCAGATCTGCACCTGGGTGGTATTGCGGAATCAAGATTACTAGAACGGGACCTTGGGACAATCAAGTATTGAGATGTAGAAGCACTATATAGACTATTACTAAATGCACATGCATTAGACATAATGTGAACATTGATTCAATGAATAATCATCCAGCTATCAGAATATGAACTATTAACCTTATACAAGTAACAAATAAATTTAAGAGTACGAATGTTCAGCCATCACTTTTTGGTGAATACTAGCAGTTGGAGGTGGGGGTAGGTTTACAGGAAGGTTATGAAATTTAGCTCGAATGGACAGACTGCTTCTTATGGGAAAAGATGCTCTGCGACCAACATTGCCAGCAAGTAGTTCACGTCTTGGTGCTCTCTCTCGCTTAGGTCTGCTTCTGGGCTCATTAAAGCTAGGCATTTCTTCTTCATAGAAGCGCTGATTGCTTGTAAAATAATAAAATGGGAGTGCCTTGTCCATTCTTTTGGAGAATTCCAAGCATATTTTTCTCCATTCATAATTAACCTGCAAACCCAAAATATAATTTTGATTACAAGTAATTAAATTACTCCTACTTGCTAACCTGCTTCAGAGTAAAATCCTTTCCAACACAGTCCCTAATGACACTGAAAAAACATTCAACATCATCTGTAGTTGATGACCGTGGATGTTCAATAGGTAGACTATGAGCTGCATTGAAATGGTTTCGCCATTCCCTGGTTTCAATACTTGCAATAATTCCAATCAGGGTCTCCCTGGTAAAGCCCCTAATTCTATCAGTGGGCCTGCACAAAGTACATACATACTATAGAGATAGTACTGTGCTTGTATATGACATACAAGCAGTTTTACCTGTTAACTTCTAATAGGCTAAAGTCCTTTAGCCCATCAGCATACCATGGCATAAGATCTTCGCATATATACTCCTTGAAGTCCTGAAGGAACTGCTGCCTTTGTGTTTCTTCAAGTCCCCTTTCATCAATTGCTCTCCTCCAATTTCTTATTATAGATAAGTATTTTGCTTCAGTATTATAGCTACTACTTGTCATAAAAGCTATAACACCTGGACCAAAAAGACGCTCTACATCTTGTACAGACTGTTTTCTTACTCCAGTCAGAGCAGGGTATGTGAGACCAGTACCAGGACTTTGTAGAGCCTCCACAAACTTCTCAAGGCCAATACTGTCAACACGTCCTCGCCTTAGACTAGTAGCAATTCTCTATAAAATTACACAACAAACTTTATTAATTTTGGAAATAGCTTCATAAAGTAATTCAACCTTGAACAAATGGCCTTCATCCTCCCTTTGACAAAATAGTATTCCAGTCAATGGATGAACTTCAGGGATGTGGAGGTGATTGTCAAATGGAACTCCATCAGCAACAAACTTCTTGATCTTAGCAGTAAATTCAAATTGTGCCAAAATTGACCTGAGTTTGTCTGCAGTATCTTCCTCCTTGCCTTTAAATTTATAACATTTGCTATTTCCCCATGAAAATATGCATATTTTTCATTTACCTTGAATCCAAGTGTGATAAGAATAGCCTGAAGGGACTGTTCGTTGACGCAACCGAACAATGACATCTTCAATGGAGCATCCTTCAGATAGCCAGTTAGACACTTCCCTTAGCACATCTGGACTAATGCAACTTTTGCTGTTTAGGCATTTGACAGATCCATCTGGCAAATCTATGTGACTATAGCATTAGAGCAAGTGCAATTAATATAGCTACACTTACTGATTGGTGTAAGCATTTCCATAAGCTTGCCCTGAGATAGAGACCGATACTTGCTGCGCACAGAAGATTTAATCTCAAAAATTGACAGGGGTCTTTTGTATCCCTTGGATCGAAGAGAATTCCATTCTCCATTTGTAGCAAATCCTATAAGATAGCAAACAAACAAAAAACCTACTACTTAGGTTGTGATATCCACATAGCTATATTTACCAGCTACTCTCATTCCTCGTCCAATCATTGCTTTTACTACTTCATCACAAATCTGACGAACAGCCATGTCTCCAAGAGAGGTATATGCCAAGCACTGAATAGGAAGAGCATAAGGCTTGCTGTTGCGCTCCTCAGGACTAATCATTATAACCAGAATATGTGTTGCTGGTGTGCGCTTGTACTTCACTACTTGCTTGACAAATGTCAAAATAATTTGTCGTAAGGAAGATAACTGTCTTGCAAAGTTGTCAGTAATCACATCATAGCCTGGCTGCAGTCGCTTGGCCTTCATGTTTCCACATTCTAAAATGATCTTCCTTCCATTTTCATTTAGACTCTCTAATTCCTGAACTTCCCAAGCCAACTGAAGCAAAACTTTCTCAGCTGATTTTCCTTCTTTTTGCTTGTCAGAGTAGTTTCTTGATGTCTTGGCTAGCTCTGTACAACAATTTAAAATTATACATTAAATTTTCACAGAGCTAAGGAAACTTACTGGTATTGATGAAGTCAACATCTTGAACAATGGCCTGCTCTGCCATTGATAGATCCTCTGCAACTTCCAGGATATCTTGTCTTGCCTTGCCTAATTCATTAATGAATTCAAGTCTTCTTTGATGACTTTCCTTGGCTTTGATGAGATTGTTATCAGCCAAGTCTACATCTCCACTCCATGCTCCTGCTACAGATTCGCCAAGTCCACTGACCAGGTCTGCACCATCAGCTTTTATCCACCACCATGTATTGGGATGTGCACGAGCAGCTTCATGTAGTACTGAAACCTAAACATAGCAGTATAATAAGTATGCCTATCTTTAATCATCGGATGTGGAATATCCCAAGTCTGTTGGCCAATATTAACACTTGCCATAATATGACATTAGTGTAAGTGCACCAACTGATGAGTAACATTCTGCTGTCAGTATCCAAGAACTAGAAAAAATGGTACCATGGTGCTGCAATAATCAATAACTTAGAGGGGGGGGGGGGGCAGGAAGGTGACATATTAACACCTCCTGCCATATGTAAGTTTATAGCTGCTGCAACCAGTTATGTGTATAGTGTGCTAAAAGCTGCCCATTGCTTAAATTACACCAACCTGAATACGGGCATCAAGGCTAATCTTGCTAGCTGCAATGTCCCGTCTCAGTGTACTCTCAGATGGAGATGGAATATTCACCAAAGCCTGGTAAGAAACCTTAGTAATAACAATAAAATTAATTCTATAAGCAAATCTACCGTCATTGTGTGTCTTTCATGTTCGTGTGAAACATGAAATGAGCTAGCCACACTCCACATTGGTCCGTGGTGAAGTTTTGCCCACTTCTGTCCAAAATTACAGTACATAGTTTGAAGCCATGATCTATAGTCTTTAGGACAATGGGGGACCTAAAATAAAAATGTAATTAAACATTCGTAAATTTAGAAGCACTAGACATACCGCATTGAGGTCATCTGCTACAAAGAAATTGGTTGTATATTCCACAAGCCCCATGGGCATCCTCGTCACTGGGAATCTTGATTCAGATTCATCCATCCGATTAGTACCCACTCCTTTGGCCAAATTATAGAGTACATTTGACCTATTTCCAGCTTTCAGCTTACTCATTGCTGAAGCGGATAATTCAAGAAAATCTTCGCCTAATTCTGTATTCAATTTCTCCTTGCAATACTTTGAAAAGGCAACAGACATTGCATGTAGATCATTCTCAGACTCCCTCGTAGCTGACAACATGTTAATTTGAGCACCTAAATAGCTACAACTGTGTTCAGTTTGTACTCCAACATCAACCAAATCAACACCACTACACCCAGTCTGAACTGCCATAGATGTTTTAGAATAGCTGGTTTGCACTCCTACTGACATAGCTGTGGAAAAATAGAAAACTTCAGCAGTCTTGGGAGAATCGAATTTCTTTTTAAGCCATTTAACCACCTTATATCGGCATGAAGTATCTATTACAAAAAAAACTCTAAAGTAAAATGCAACATTAGTAATATGTAACATATATCACTGTACCAGATCGTTGATGTAAAGTGCCAGCATGTTCTTTGATATAGACTGCTGCAGAATTCCAAAATTCCATTCTGTGATGGGCTGGCCACTCCAACTCCTTGCACTGCAGCACATACTGCACAAGAGCTTTTATTTCAGCCATGCTCCAGGCATTATGCTTGGATGTATCTGTGGTACTGTTGAATATCTTTATTAAAACGGTTGCCTAGTTTATTGTTTTATATTACAAACTAAGCTCACCTGTCATCAGCAACCTCAACTGCAATGGGTTCACTTCTCACTGGCATCCTCAGTCTTCTCTTTGCATGCTGTGAAACATGCAGAAATCTCCTAGGCGTTCTCTTGCTCAGTTGAGTTGGTGTCAAGAACGTAGGAGAGCCTCTGGAGCGCTTCTGAGCCATGATTCGCTGCACAACTACGTAAACTATTGCAGGTTCCAAAAGGTTCCAAAACGCACCGTTTTCCACGCCCTCGTTCGGCGTAGTGATGACTCATAATGACGCGCGACCAACCTCCTCTGGTCAGCGGAATTAGTTGATTTGGTTACCAGGGAAAGGCGCGGTGTAGAATCAATTCCCCGGATTTTTTATTTGAGAACAAATAGCGGTCCAATTGGGTAGTCGAACTTTCTTCCTTGGGATACCAGGATCAACCCCAATAGTTGCGGCCATGACCGATGACTTTTACTTCTAGATTTATCAGACGGAGAACTGTACTACTAGACTGTGGTTTCGCAACTATCCCCCAGGTTACTTTTTTCTAGGGGCATAATTTGAGTCAAGTAAACCCCTTGCTGAATGCAATTGCGCGCGCTACGCGTGCATCGATAGTCTCGCGGGGCCAGACCCTTTACCAAACGCAAAGCGAGGAAAGGCGGTTCAGGAATATTTTGCGATTGAATGTATCGTTAATCCTGCAGCTCGTTGAAAACTCCCTGGCTCACTGCCAGCTCTCTCATGCCCTGGCAGTGGACCATTATTACAACATGTGTACCTAAGAGAAAGTGAGGATTGAACAGGGAAGGCAAAGTCCACAATCATGGATTGAAGTACAGAGAAACTGAGAACCAGGAAGAGGTACAGATAAAGGAGCAGAAGGGAATCCGTTAACTCAAGAAGAATGAGGGAAGGGTTCAGGAAGAAAGAGAGCAAGAGAGGACAAATGATGTAACTAAACTAAGTGGTAGAGAATTAAGAGATAAAGTACATGTACCTTATGCTACAGGCTACAGCGATCCTAGTTTGTGAAACATGTTACATCAAGTGCACCGTGTGGCAGAGTACTTGCTACTTATTATTATTATGCGATATTATTTATTATTATTATTATTATTGCTATTGTTATTGTTGTTATGATATTGTTATTAGTATGAATAATAGCACAGGTAAACGTGACATTCGGGATTAATGGCACGAGTAGTGCTATTTCAATAGCTTTACGAGTGCTATTGATCCCTATAGCACAGGTTACCCGTGCTATTACTCGCTAATAGTAGGCCAGCTTTTTAAAAAGTCATTTGCAATTGTAGCTACACTGTATCGTTCACTCACTATCTCCTTATTTCAGGATTAGCTTCCTCTGGAACTTCGTTTTCAACATATGGCTCTTAATCTGTTTAACATTCCGTCTAATACGGGTAGAGCTTCTGTGGTAAAGAATGACATTGTTTCCAGCTAGAAACTACTCGAACTGTACGTTTCCAAGGCTAACACTGCATGCGTGCGCACTTACCCGTACTATTTCACTTAGCTACCGCGGTATTTCACTTAGTTTTCACTTAGTTACCGAGGTATTATTATTTACGCACTATTTCACTTTCCCTGCACAATTTCAATTGAACAGTGATTTTTCCTATACATTTTTTAATGGAAAACTTACGTGCCGTATTATTTAACAGCCAATATTTTAATTAAAACTTAACCCGACGTTTCGACTTCTTGCCGAAGTCCTCTTCAGGGGTCAACTAAGGTCGAACTCTCCGCGGTGATATAATAACACTAAATAAACAGCAAAGACTTCTGGAGGGCACGCTTGTTTAAGTTATAATTAAAATATTTGGCTGTTAAAAAGAGAAAATCTCCTATTAATTTCAGCCGAGAATGACTGAATCATTATTATTATTGTGATTAGTTGGGGGAACCTGGTATTAGATTCTTATTAACTGGTTTTGATATGCTGCTCTCATCTCCTTCACCACACTCACTATTAAAGCACTGGCCAAGGAGAGGCGAGTGGTATGTGGCAGAGTTCGGTCAAATACATTGCAATTGTATTTAATTGCAATTAAATCCATTTTTTGCAATAATTTCAATGTAATTGTATTTGAGTGAATCTGAGCTTTATGTATTTGGAATGTATTGAAATACTAGCAACATTTAGAATAGACAAGTTTGACATACGTGCATTGCTAATATAAAACAGAAATGAAAAGAGGTGAAGAGTGGAAATACCATTTGGATATTTCATTGGTGATCACTGTGTGTGCATGCATATGTGTATGTACATGTGTGTGTGTGTGCGTGCATGTGTATGTACATGTGTGTGTGCACGCATGTGTGTGTATATGTGTGTGTGCATGCATGTGTATGTACATGTGCGTGTACATGTGTATGTACATGTATGTGTATATGTGTTTGTGACAGCAGATAACGTATGTGACATACATATAACACTGTCGTATTTTCAAAGTGTTTGCAATGCTAAATAAATACAATTCTAAAATAAAATATTTGCATTCGCAATTAAATGCTTTGGAAAGGGTAAATTCTAATAGACAGTAAATAAGGTCAGGCCAGTGCAAATTTTGAAGTGACTTTTGTTATGTATGTGGCACACACTCTCCACCCACACTCCTCTTCCTCCTTAATATAGTTCCCAACTTTCCAATGACAGACCACACCCACTAACATACCTACGAATGAAGCTGGAGAGTAAAACTGAAAGAATTCTATAAACCAAGATGGATCCAGGAATTGCCTTGTTTGTTTCTTTTGTGTGTGTGTGTGTGTGTGTGTGTGTGTGTGTGTGTGTGTGTGTGTGTGTAGGTGTGTGAGAGCAGTCCTGGGCATTTCTAACCAGCAACAGTGGGATGAGAGGATCACCATGGCTGAAGTGAGGAGACGATGGGGAGACGAAGATCTAGTGTCAGACAAGATCCAGATGAAGAGGTTGGAATGGCTAGGTCACCTGGCTCGCATGCAGGACCATCGCATCCCAAAGAGTGTGCTGTTCGGTTGGCTGTCTCAACCCCGTCCTCGTGGAGGTCCTCGCAAGAGGTGGAAGGATGTGGTCAAGGAAGATCTCCAGCAGATAAGTGTGAAGGACGAATGGTATAAGTTAGCCACTACCTCAAGAGACGGATGGAGGTCAAGGTGCAGAGAAGGTGTGAGAAGACAGTTAGAGAGTAGGGCAGCAGCAGCAGCAAGGTCCAGGTCTAGTGTTGGTAGAGAGGTGTGGTGTGGTCTGTGCAACAGGAGGTTCAGGAGAGAGGCAGATAAGAAGAGGCACAAGTGTGCAGACGAGAGGAAGAAGCCACTCAGTCAGCAGAAAGGAGCGGTGAAGTGCATCTCCTGCAACAGATGGTTTGGCAGTCGTGGAGGATTAGCAGTCCACAGTCCACAGATGTCACAGTGATAGACAGTGATGCTGAGGAACTAGCAGGATGCTTGAAGTCCCCCTATAGGGACCGCGTGACCGTAGGACGGCAGCGGAATTACAAGTTACAAGTGTGTGTGTGTTGGGGGGGGGGGGGTTGTATTTAGGGTTCCATGTTTGTTGTTAACCCTTTCACCGCTGAGTTCATGATGACCATTTTGGTAACATGAAAATGTAATAATGTTGTTTTTTATTTTTATTTTTTATTTTTATTATTTTGCTATACAGACATTCAGCAAGAGATATATTTTAAAAGCAAGTTCCGACTAAACAGTTTACTATGATGAAAAAAAAGTCTATTAGTCCGCACAAAGAATAGCTAAAACTTCAGACTTACCGTTACCAACGGTACTAACTGAAACTCAATTTCTGATGACCTCAGAGCTGATATGGAGTTCAGATGGAGTACATGGATTATACGTCTTCTATTTGATGGATTCTGAGCTTCTCAACCTTGTACTATAAAATATTTCGGGCAGACAGACAACTCTTATTTTTTTAAATGGTAAAAAACTAAACACCTGTACTATCATTTTGTTACAGGAAGTACTATGCCAGAGCAACGTAATAACATAAAATGGTAATGTTGTATTGGATAATCAATTTTTTTTAAAATAGGAGAACCGCTGACCAAATTCAGAACACCATATGACATCTATGGCAGTGAAATGATTAATGTTTTTTTATTATTGTTTTTTTTGTTGTTGTTTTTTTGTTATAGTTGAGTACAATATGGTTGCATTGTTTTACATTATTGAGCTACAGCAAAAAAACAGGACAGTGGCAGCATCTGGGATCACTCCAGGACAGCGGCAACCAGTTACGTGTGGGATCACTGCAGGATGTGTGTGGGATCACTGCAGGATGTGTGTGCTGATGAGTGGAAATTCTGGATATCGATTTGGGGTTCTTCATGTAGGACTAATACCAACATATTTTGTAAACAAACAATGGCCATGTTGTAAATGTAAAATAATTATTGTCATCTATATTTGGTTCATTGAATGATGTTGTAGAAATGACACAAACATTATATCCATAAAGGCCAATAATTAGGGGGGGGGGCAAAGATCTGTGATGCATGGTCTCAGCATGGCACAGTTTATGAGTATTGTAGGAGGTGATTGCCCAACTGAACTAAACAGCTAAACAGAAGTAATTTAATTTAGAGAGTTCACTATCAGAGGTTTCACATGCTGGTGCTGCTAACTGCTGCATGGTAGTCCTCAAATGGTGTATGGGACGATTGCTCGTACATAGTTCACTGATGTTACAAATACTGTTTTTGGCCACTAATGTATATTATTATAACTGTACCAGGTTAACTATACCGGGTACATTATTACACACCAAAATATTCCATATAATATGCATTTAATATGCATGTAATATGCATGTTGCTGGAGTATACTCTATGTATTCTTGATGATGTCTTACCACAGCATGCAGTGTATAGATACTATGTATACTATATGTATTCCAAATGTTTTCTTAATATATAACATGATTATATAGAATTCTTTGACAGTAGTACTGATTAATTTCTTAGCTAGCTATGTGGTAAAAAAAATTAATAATAAAAAGTCTAAAAAAGTTTTGAAGAGTTTGATGAATCCATTATTCCAGGGACATGCTTGATGTGCTGTCTGTCACCATCCCGAGCTATTCTGGTTTCTGTCATAGCTGCAGTCCTCATCAAAGCACCGCTTACGGCTCACCTTCTGCCCATAATGAGCCAATCGGTTTCAGCATGAGATAACTTTGTAAAAAAAGTGCCAATCCACGAACAAAGAAACTCAACTATCAACTATATTATAAATTATTTACTTTTGCGAAGAGTTGCACCACTCAAATGAATTGTCAAAGAATAGTATGTGTGTGTGATATGTGTGTGTGATGATGTTCGCGTGTGGTATGTGTGTGTGATGTGTATGATGAGTGTGTGTATGTGTGTAGTGAGCGGGCGTAACTCCACTCACTACGGGGCTATAAGGTGAAGGACCAGCCAACCCGACCGCGTCCAGGCCAAGGTGGAGAGCACAACAGCCAAGGCACGACCAGTTGACGCCAGTATCCAGCTGATAACCGAAGCCCAAGCTGACCCGAGGTTGAGTGAGGTTGAGTTAATTGGTGGCTAGCTTGGACGACGACTCTCTAGTTACCAGCAAGATGGAAGCTGCTACGAAGGAGCAACTTGTGAAGAAATCCGTTATTGACAAAGTCTCCAGTTACAAATATTTCTTTTTAGAACAGGACAAGAGTGAACAGATGTTGTCTGTTTATATAGAGAGTGAGATGTGCTAGCTAATGGATCAATAGTGATGGAATGTATGCATTATTGTAACTATGAATAAAACACTAAAAGGTTACTATGGAAATGTTTGTGTTTGTTGTTTCTGGGTGCCAGACTTGCTGTCTCCAGTTATAGAGGTAAGGGGGAGGGGCTGCCTGCAGCAGAGGTTCCAACACAGCCGTTGTTCAGGGAGCTACCTGAACATGTAGTTCTGGTCAATAATTGGCGGCCTGTACGATAATGCAGTAAATACGACCGGTACCTACGATTTTATCAAAATGTATACTGTGTCTGTTTATTGAGAAGTTTATAGTACTGATTCAGAACTACTTTCTATGATCACTACATCATGTGGAGTGTGGCCAATGATCTTAAGCTGTACTATAAGATGTGCATTATTTTGGAACATCAATCCTAAAACACATCCTGCTAGTCCTAACCAAACACACTCACACACAACAGAACCACATTATGAATTGGTATTAGCATAGCTTCAGTCATTACATTAAGAAAAAAAGGAAGAAAAAAATAAATAAAAAAATAGACAATTATTGGTACTGCTTCAGTCAGATAAGTTGACTCTATTAGTAACTAAAGATTTTGAGACATTCAACGAAACAGTGTACTGTGTATTACAGTGTGCTGTGTATTAATCATTGAAACAGTGTGCTGTGTATTAATTATTGAAACAGTGTGCTGTGTATTAATCATTGAAACCACAATGAATCTGAATTCTTATCACAATGTTTCAACTTCTTCATGCCGCCACAAGGATAGATAACTTGTGGTGACTATAATAATTATAACTGGTAACATTCTTGGTGACTTGCATGTAGCATGTATAGCCAGCACTCTAGGGTAGCAAATCAACTGCATGCTGCAAGAATTTATTAGCTCACATGATTACGATGTGACAAAAGTGGGTGTTACCAATTAAAGCTAGTATACACAGAGCTGATAGCTTGACGTTTTCTCAAAAATCAGCCCGAATTTAAAAGTAGCACAATGTAAGACCTTAAATCTTTGTTCTGAGTAATTTCACACCTAAATCAACCATTAATTGTCAGTCATCTCTAAAGTTATAGTAATACAGATATATAGACACACAAACAAACAGGACAACTCACTAGGACCCTCTATATCGCATACAGTGAATAAATGACTGACTACACCCTTTTACAGTCCTTCCACATGTATGTGTGTGTGAAGCTTTCCATACACACCTCAAAATGTGTATTGTTTCAATAGCGACAGCATAGCCAACGCTTTCTGTAAATATATTGTTGTGTTGAAGACCAAAGCCAAAGCTGAACATTCCCCTTGTCAATATTTTAGATCATTTCATCATCATTCCACATTTAGCTAGCATGCACAATTCTTCCTTGTTTGTACAAGCGCATTATATAACTATCACTAACACATTTTATTTTTATTACTCGCTGCATCATTTCCAATTCCTCATCTTATCAAACAATCTAATATAGTACAAATGATGTACTTCAGCACAAATGGCAGTGAGCTGGTCTGACTGAAATTTAAATTTGAATGCTATTGCCACTTACAATATATATTTACTTTTTGTTATTTTGGTACAATTTATTTGTGCTATTCTTGCAGCACACGCACATGCATGCACGCACACACACACACACACACACACACACACACACACACACACACACACACACACACAAGTTTACTGGATATACCAACACAAGATTTATATCGTATTCTCTTCATGACTTAGACTATTGGACAACACATTTTCAAGGGGTAATCAAATAAATTTCCTAGGATAACACAGGTAAGGATTGGTAAACCAATGGATTATGTTGTCTCCGTAGCTCTTGCCAATACTTTTTCCTGATTATTAACTAAGTCTTTTCTCCCGAATTTCTTGTGCCTGCGCCAATGTTCATGTTTTTAAGTAGCTTCTGTGGGTGGCATTCATTGACCTCTAGTCTCGCGCCTCCAGAGAGTCTGGCCCGCGAGACTACCCCCCCCCCCACACACACACACACACACTTTCCCCTTCAGACTGGTTCAGCTAGGAGCTTTTAAAAAGATAGGTAGGTACTTGGGAATTGGTTGAGAATTATTAGCTAAACTTGATACACGGGGTAGCTAGCCAAGTGTTGCTTTGGTAGACATTTATATAGCTTAGTTTAAGTTTTTCTCCTAAGTTACCCATCACACAATTCAGCTAATTTAGCTATGCTGTTTCTGGTTTTAATTATTACATGAGTCAGAATGTGGTACAAGTCTGTTCGGCCCTCAGTTGTGTAAATCCCATACCAACCTCCAAATCGTGGTGTAACCTATACACATCATGGCTCTTGGCTATAGGAATAGCAGAAACTAATTTTTGCTCATGAAATATTTGTGCCATATCACACTCTGACTCATGTAATAAGTATTATTTAATCATTGCCCATGAACCAAAACTTCCTGGTGCTTGTTCAGTACTGCTAATGCCTGACCAGTTTTTCACTACATTTGGTAGGGATTTTTCCTTTGAGCTATGCGTAGTTAGCTACACTTCCAAAAGGACACCGACAATGTTTCCTTACTACAAGTACATTTCATAGTTTAACTAATTAACTATGGGAGGTCAAACTTTCTGGCCAATATTGTGTTTCAACAAACAATCTGCTAATGTTGTAAAGAAATAGACATATAATTCATAAAGTGGTATTTCACACACATGTTAGGAAAGAGAAGTGCTGTGGTAATTAAGTTGGTGATGAAGCTTATTGAATAGCATTATGACAATATTATCACAAAACACAGAGTTCAGGTTAGTCATTTTTCCTACTGTCTTTTGATGAAGACTTTACTATGCAGTAACATTTTCATTAAAACATAATATTGAATTGTCTATTTCATTTCTATCAGTGTTTAAATTTCTTGTAGTCTCTGATTATCCTTTGAATACTTTTACATTTTTATGCAGTGTCTATAATTAGGTCCCATGGAGTTCTTTAAAAGGCTCTTGAAAACTGGAAAAAATCTTGAAAATGTATTTTAATTAGCAGAACTGTTAGAGAATTTAAGTTAAAGATTGTAAGAGACAGAAAAAGATACTGGGAATAACTGCAAGTGACAAGAGACTGAAAATACCTTATGAAGGAACAAAGGAATAAATTCAAATAACAAAGGAATAAATTCAAACATCAAGAGAAAGGTAGACTGCTAGAAGCTAAAATTTGGAACTTAAAGGTTATAGGCTTTAGTTTTGTGCAAGAATCACAATAGTCAGTGAGAGATTTGTATTTGAAACAAAATTTGAACATGATCGTACATAAATATTGGATAGCTGCTAATAAGTCCACGTTACAAAAGATTGAAATATGAGACCGTCTGAATTGTCGTGAATTTTTCGTGCAAGATACAATCGCGCGGAATAAGGAAAGGCGGAAGTTTTCCTGAAGAAGCGCCTACAAATAGTAGGCGTGATATATGACGTCATAAATCTATTGGTACTAGTTATTATTGTGTGTGGTTTATTAGTTTGCCCTTGAGGTGAAAAGATCTATTTGGTTGTCGGGATTTTGCTTGAAGTAAAGATGGTAAAGGATACAGTATGATTCTTCCTTCTCTGTTAATAGTGGTGAGTGGAGAGGTCAGGAGTTTAAGATACGTCTTCGTGAGACTGTGAATATGTTTAGAAGAGGAGACGACTCCTATCAGTATTCATAGGCTTTACTACAGCCTTTTGCTAATTTCATTAGCTAGCTCTTCTCCTCAAGCCTTAAAAATTTTGATCACCCTATTTAGTAGTAATATCATAAAGCTGCAGAGTTTGCATTATGTGTTAAGAGAAGCATTTGATAATTTCTTTGTTATTGCTTCAGGTGTGGGTATTGTTAAATGGAATCGAAGGAAAAAGTCATCGCCACAGTGAAGTGGCCCTGAGCAGTGATGGCTGTCAGGAGTACAATTACAGGTATCCGTCCGACTGTGACCCAGCGTCACCATCAGAGTGCAGCTTCCTGGTGAAATGGACGGCTGTGCATAGCAATGAGGGAAACCTGACTAGCAACCAATCTCAGGCATGGAATGATGTGGAGAGTGCTCAGTGGGTGGAGTATCAAGTGACGGCTGCAGTGCCAGATTCTATGAGTGCTTCATCAAAGAGGTTGTGGCTAGCCCTTGGCTTCTCTGGCAATCAAGAAATGGTATGTGTGTGAAATGCTTCCTTGTGTATGACTTATGGAGGCATATTACTTAGTACCTGCACATGAATAAACAATTTAGTTAGTTCTCCTACTCTCTGTGTGTTGTTTTACTTGCTCAGTTATCTTTTAGTGTTACATCAGTTTCTTTTAATCTTAATCATCTTAATCTTTCTAAGCACATTTACCGAATATTTCCTTATCATTATTTCCTATTTGTGGTTGTAATTACCCACTTAGTTGGTCTCTTAGAGGGTCTCTAGTTTCCCCATTTACATCGCCTCGCTCTAAGGTGCCTTTTGTGAGAAGCCAGGAAGGTTGAATTGAGTGTGTGATTGTTCCTGAGGTACTTGCCAGTGAAAGATATTTAGTGCTTACTGGAAGCTAAGACCCTCAGTAGTTTGTGTGTCCTAGCTGTGTGGTGCGACAGAGTGTGCAACATATACATGGAGAGACTCAATAAAGATTTTTTATTTTTTTTATTTTTTACATTTTTAATTAGAACTACATATATTATTTATTAAGGGGCAGTATGCATATGTACAACTAAATAGAACCATTTTTCATCTTTGGCTCACTGTATTCATTCGGAATTTTATTTATAAAAAGCTTTTGAAAGAATGATTAAAATTAGAATGACTGAATTGCTTGAGTAATGTATGGTGAGGACAAGTTAGGATACTTTAATACTTGAGTTGAGTGCTGATTTTCAATCATTTGTATTATATAATAATATAACAACATAATAACATAAATGTATATGTGATATATTTTTGTGATATTCCTCTAGGGTGATACAGATGTGGTGACTTGCTGGAATTCCCATGGCAACTACAGTATACATACCGGATATAACCTCCCTGATGGGCATCAATTCAAGTTGTATGACAATCACTCTGCGGGAATCAAACTGCTGAGAGGCAGTTATCTCCCAGAGAACAAGTCCCTACAGTGCAGGTGAGTGTACATGGCTGCCAGCCAGTGCACTGCTATACACAGAGTAAGTATCAACACTTGTGCTGGTTGACTATTGTACAATGTCCTGACACTACATGTTCCATTGGCTTTCCTTTCCTGACACATATGCAATTGGTTGCCGTGAATGTCCTGTGTAATGGTATATAGCGTGAGCACAGACACGGTGTTGTATATTCTGTCAAGAAAAGCTACTATCGTGGTAGGTAATGAAACACTAATGGTGCTATACCAATTGTGTTGAAGCAGGAAATTGAGTTATGTTATGCGTATAAAAAACAACAACAACAACAACATAAGAAACAACTAGTGATTTAAGCCGAGTTCCACTGTTACTGTTTGGTTGTGGGGTGGGTGGGGCTTAGGGTGGAAGCGGAGGATTGGATGTTCTGGAATAGTTCACGGGTGGTGTGAACAGTTCTCTCATTTCTTGTTTCAACTGAATAAAGAATGATCAGGTGTGAGTGGTTCAAACTAACATACGAACATGAAAGAGACCTTTTGCCCAATGATGGTACACAACAACTAATGGTGTGAAGTTATCTGAGTATGAAAGTGTTGATCCGTTCCCCCCCCCCCCCCTTCTTCCTCCGCTTCGTATGAAATACCGGGGAGTCTTAGATACAGTCAATAGCAAAGTCAGCGAGACATTAACCAGAGAGGAGCCCCAGCACATTTTATATCCATCTATCTATATGTGAGATTGTTAAGGGCTTGGCATGCACATTAGTTCAAAGCTGCGAACTCGTACAGCCCCATACGTCCATAGCAGGACAGGCATAATGTTATTGAGTGCCATTTTGTTAGGATAGTGTTCACTTTCAGGGCCAAAGTATATAATAAACAACAACTGCCAAAAACAACAACAACCAAAAACAACAACAGTCAAAAACAACAACAGTCAAAAACAACAACAGCAATGAACTAATCCAAAACTAAATGGAATGATTGATCAAGTTTTTTTTTGTAGTTTGGGATGAGTTGATTCAGATATTTCTGGCGGCAATACCCCGGGCTCCAGTTGCTACATTAAAAAGACAGAACAGTCCGTGCTGATGTCAAATTGCATGACATTTAACGGAAGAAGTGTAGTTTTACTAGTTTTATTATAAGGTCTCAGGCATATGTTCATCTACAACCCTACCCTCCCCCTTCTCCTTTAAACTGAAAGTGAGATCACAGATGAGGTATTTAAGCTGCGGTTGTTTTTTCCTTGTTAAAATAGTTGAAGAAGTTGTGGCCATTTTCTTAAGGAAGTCTTAGTAGGCAAGTTGAGATGATTATGTAGTACAAAGAAAAGAACAGCGTTTTAACGGAAGCTTGGGATGGATAGAGTTAAACTATTTAGCATTTTTTTCCCTTACAATATTTGAGATACACTTTATGTACTAAATATTGACCCTACCTCCTTTAAATAATGTTATTAGAAGTACATTAGTGCACTGTCTGCTGTGGTGTAAAGGAGTTAAAGATGCTTAACAAACATGCGTTCATGTTCTCAGATTCCGTCGGCTTGTGAACAACAGCTTGGCGGCTCCAGACAGCAAGATCCTGAGTGAGGGGAAGTGGTATGTGTTGCTGGCACTGGGAGTTTTGGACGAAGAAGAAGGAGGCAGTTCTCCGAAGGAAGGCACGCCCGATGTGTCCATGTTGGAGCATCAAGTGGTGGGTGTGTCCGGGTGTCCATGTGACGTGTTGTCTTGTGTCGAGCTGTGCGACTGCCTGGAGTCTGGGATGTCTCTCCGGCTCCTCAAACTGCATGGTAAGAGATCATCACTGTTTGTGAAACTAGTGTGGTTGTATTGATTAAGAAAGGGAGAAGTCGCTGGCAAAGGAGGGGCAAAAAATTCATTTTAAACCATTCAAATGCCTATCACTGTGTGGTAGACTATTGCAAGTAAAATTATTTAGTATGTAAAAGAACAAGTTGAAATGATTTTTGTTGAAGATTAATTTTCTGAAGCTGGTATAATAATCATCAGTGTATTGTTTTTGGAACTATTGTTATTATTATTATTATTAATATTATGTATTATTATTATTATTATTTCCCCATCATGTGTGTAGGAGTGGTGATGTGCATGACATTCCTGTTTCTCTTCCCTCTGGGTGCTCTGTTGTCTCGCTATTACAAGGCTGTCTTCCACCACACTTGGTTCAAGGTGAGGGCAAGGCAAGATAGAGAGGATGGCAGGAACCCACGGCTGGGAGGTAGTGAAGTAGGTATTCTCCTCTTCTCTTGCTGACGCCATGTTTGGTTCCGTTCTCTGCCAGTGTGTTGCCACCAATGGCACCCATTGCATGGATATGTTTATAAAGAAGAAAGCCGTGCCTTGTCTATTGTGAAGTGCTTCATTATTTCCAGACTCCATATTATAATGTAGTTATGCATATTTTCAATATTTACGCACATGTGCATTGTCCCTTAGGAGCACGCTGGAAGTACATGTATTTGAACATTCAGATTTTTTTTGTTGTTGTTGTGAAGGTTATTGAATCAAGATAAGGTGTTTTTAATTTCTAAATTTTAGAAATTTTTTTTGACTGAATACGTGAGAAAATTTCCTTTGTATGTAATTGTCCCTGAAACCCTTGAGCCATTCTTAATATGATCAATTTATGTTATTTTCGAATTCTTTAATTCACTATCCACTGCACACGCTCCAGATGCACGTTACCATAGTGATACTGGGCGTGTTTTGGTCGCTGGTGGGCCTGCTCCTAGTCTTGTGGCACACCAAGATGACATTTGAAGCGGACTTCCATCAGATAGTGGGCGTGGTACTCCTGGCCCTCGTCGTGGCCCAGCCTACCATGGGATGTTTCAGACCTCCCAAAGGCAACACAATTAGGTAAGTAAGTGAAAGATGATGTGTGGGTGTGGCGCTGGTGTGTTTGGGATGGAGGTGTGGCAAGCAGCAACAATTAGTAGTAGTTGTTGTTGTTGTTGTGGTGGTGGTGATAATTTTTGTGAAATACACACAGAGTGACTTCACAATTTCTTTCTCAGTCTTCTTTTACTCATTAGATGTATTCTCTCTCTTTCACAGGCTTTTTTTTTTTAAAAACAATCTAAATTTAAGAAATGTTTGGTTGCCTCCGGGAATCGAACCCAGGACTGCTTGCTTAACGCTAAGCAAGTGGTCCTGAGTTTAATTCCCGGTGGTGACCAAACATTTTTTAATCATGTATTGTTAAGAAAAAAAAAAGCCTGTGAAAGAGATAGAATACGGAGTGAAAATAAAAATGTCATTATTTGGTAAACCCTGTAAATGTTAACGAGGTATGTAGCTAGGTAAGTGGGTGTGTGCATGTGAATGATTTTTATGTGGCATTACATACTTTCTACAGTAATTAGCTAGTAGCTATACAATGTGTAGGTATTGTCTATTCACTTGCAGTTGCCATGGATGCCACTGTAGTGTTCTATTACTGCAGCAGATATAGTTCTTTTTGAGATCCACTTATTCTATTATGGAAAATAAGGGGAAAAATGTTTTTATGTTTAAATAGTGAGCTGGATATGTGGATCAGCTCATGGTGTGGTGTGCATATAGCAATAATGTCGCATGTTGCATGGCATTTCTGTCTTATTGCACATGTGCGGCAAATACCTTGGGATGACCATAATGAGATCTTGGCATTTAACACTCACAAATGTTGGCCCTAAATATTTCGTATTTCTGGCAGGAGATGCACTCCAGTGGTGCAGAGCCTATAGCAATGCTTGAGCGTAAGGGGCTTTCGTATTGTCACCTTGAACATCTTCTATATTATATGTGACAGTCATTCAGAGCTTTAAGTTTGGTGCACATTGCTATTGCTGTTGTTTATTATTGTTGTTGTTTTATGTGTGTAGGAGGAGATTGTTTGTAATAGCACATAAAATTGTAGCCATTCTCATCTTGCTTGGGTCAGGTCAGTACACTTTCCAGAAAGTTTAGATGACGTGGTTCTTGTTAGTTCATAACACCCGGGAAAAGAATTAGAATGAAAAACAATCAACTTAACTGCAGTTCAAGTTGATGTATTCTCAGTGATTCAAAGTTTGACAGCACCACATGTGGGCCATTTGTGTAGTATTAATTTACATACAGTACATGTGTGTGTTTGTTTGTGCTATTGTATATTTTTAAGCCACCTATGTACATGCATGCGTATTATTTGCGTTATTTATTATTATGTGTTTGGTTATGTGCTCATTGTATATAGCTGTTGCGGTACTCCTGGGTTTGCTGCTCTACCACAACCGGACTCTGCCATTCTCCATTGCTAACCTTGCTCTGATCCTTGTCCTCAACGTAGTCTTTGTCATAGCACTAGAGGTACTCAAGCACTTCAACAAATGTGAGTAGTACTAGTTCAAGTTGGATTGATTGTTGTGATGCCTCAAATGTCTCTTTTTTAAACTTTATATGAATGATATACCACGGGACAAACCATTAATCAGAATTTGAGCAGGTAGTGGACCATTTAATAGTGATTCAGTCATTCTCGGCTGAAACAGTTAATAAAGTTTTAATTAAAATTTTGGCTGTTAGAACGAGAAAAATTTGCTACTATTATATTTAATAGTGTTTTGTTATTTTATTGTTTTTGTTGGGGGGTTTTCCCCGCTTTTTTATTAATTTTTTTTATTGCTTAGTTTCCAGTGGTATTCCAGTGATCTATCACAAGGTGAAGAAGACAGATGAGTTAAGTGACACTGAAGATGAGGTTTTCATGAAGGAAGACTTCTCTAAGCTGTCCCACAAGGAAACTTACAGGTAATGGTGATCTTGTAGTGGTGTGCATTGTGCAAATAAACCACAATTTTGTGGGTAGCTGTTCTTCTTTATGAAGTTTGGCTTGGCCATATTCCCTTGAATGGACTACTATTCTGGGCACAAAAGGTGCATCTATAAGTATTCAAGCAAGTGTCAACCTCCATAGTTTCTGGAGTCAGCCAAAGTTTATTTAATTGCAAAGAAGTTGAAAGGGGAAATAAGTCTACTAATTGTAGCAGCTCTGTAAAGGACTGATTTCTAGCTCACTGATGTCATTACTCGATTTATCTGTGGTAATTTGGTAAAGCTTCTAGTCAGTATTAAATTATTGTGCTTGGTCTAAGATAATGAATAATTTTTTATAAGTGGATCAACTTAAAAAAATCTAGTCATTACCTTAGACCAAGCTAACTTAATCACCCTCCACTTTTTTTTTGATCCGAAAAGTATTATTGTTGAAGAAACTCATGGTAGTGAATGGGTTTTCTCCCCCACTTGAAAATATTTACATTATCTTCTTTCATGTGACTCACAGGTTTGAAAAGATGACCTTAATACTGTTCATGGGAGGCAACCTGTTGCTAGCCACCTGTCTGGCGTGCCTGGTGTACTACTTCAATCCTGTAGACCACTAGCTTGGCATGCTTCAATCAACTTTACTCCATCTTGTCATCCATCATTGCTTCTCTCCACTATTCATAATCATCAGTTTCCATCTCTCGCATCAAATAATATATTTGGCATTGGAATTATTTTGTATTTATCAAATTTTGTATCAAAAGTTTACTATTTATTTTATTGGTAACATTATGACATGTTTCGTACAAAGAAACACATGGTAGCGCGTATTTCATATAGCTTGTAATAACTAAATGGTATTTCAATAGTTTGGATAAATCTGATTAAAAAAATAAAAAAACATGAAGCAGCTGTATTATTAAACTTTTAAATTAATTAGCTATTATTATAGCTATAATTGTGTTAAAACAAATTCTGTAACTACAATAAATCGGGAACATTTTTTTTTCATTGTTTAATTTTTACCAAAAAGCTATTAAACAAAACAACTTTTAGTTAAAAAAACAACTATATCTAAAGGAAGAAAAGTATGGTAGAATTATAGGATATTTGTCTCGTTCAAACAGTAAACAAAAGTAACAATACTTGACGGAAGTACATACAATTACTATACGGTGTCCAAGGATTCCATTGTATGGTACGATATCGTCAATTTTAAAAGGTTTCATGAATGTGGTTCGGTGGATATTTACATTCACAACCTGTGATGATACCTTACCTGATTTCTTCGACTTGTTTTATCCGGCATGAGAGAGTGGTGAGTGGAGGCATATTGGATTGTAATAATAAATGAAGGCCTATTATCAACGGTAGCCTCAATGGTAAGTCTATTTCAGAATCCCGTCTAGCCTTTTCTCGGTTCTGTGCCTAATAAAACCTGGTACGTTTCGTTCTCGTCTAGGCTAGTGAAGAAGGAGTCCTGAAGCAATTGGATACTCTTCTGGAGCAATTCTTCTCCTCCTCTAGTACCAATGAACAGAAGGCAGAAATAAGTAAGTAGTACAAGCCAGCATCAGCTCCAGTGAATGAAGAGTCAGTCTGGTGTGGTCTGTTATATCAAGTGGTGTGCTGTACATTGGGTCCCACTGGTGTTTATACAGTTGGAGTTCATTGGTTTAGAGCAGCTGCTTTTAATTGGACTCAAAAAGAGAAATTGATTGTGTGAATGAAATTGATCTAAAGACAAATATAGCTCACAGTAGAAGGTTAAAATTTCATTTCACACGGGCTGTTTTTTTTTTTCCTGACATTGTTGGGTAACTCCATTGTGGCTCTCTGCCGCAACAGCTGTGGAATTAACCACTAATTTGAAAGGGAATATGCATTGGAATATCACCAGACGGTTTTCTAGGAAGATCTTCTGTATCTTATTGTCCGTGGGTCTAGAGCATGAATTCCATTAATACAATAATAACAACCAGCATTCATAGGTGTAGATATTGAGTAGCTGACCACACACAATAACTGAGAAATGGAGTCCTCTCATTCAGCCCACGTGTGGGCACTGCCATACAGACCATTAGTTGTGCTGGTTGTCTATAGTGCATAGAGTACGCCCGAGCCTTACACACAGAGACATCCATCTTGCCTCGCACGCCCTCTTTATAGCATGTGTGTGTGTGTGTTAGCGTATAGTTTGTGGTGTCGCTCTCTGGCCTTGTGTGACTTGTTTTAGGAAATCCTGCCTTAACGTGGCCATGGCAACCAGCGTGATTCAGGTATTGGTTGCCTTGGCAACTAGCAATCTAGTAACATATCTTACATCTCTGGTTGACTTACCTGCAACACAGGAATGGTTGATTGATCCCCCTAGAGTGATATGAGTTTTGTACATGAAGTAACCAACACAATCGTGTGAGAGACAGGAAGAAAGGGAAGAATGATGTCATACATAGCTGAGTTTAGCAGGCTTAACAAGTATGTAGGCGTGTGATTCAGGACAATGATCTGAGCCAATGGCAAGCAGCATTGTCTGTGTGATGTGTGTATGTGTTTCGCTGTGTATGTGTGGTGTGCACACATGGTGTGTGTGTGTATGGTGTGTGTACATGGTGTGTATGTGCGTGGTGTGTGTATGTGCGTGGTGTGTGTATGTGCGTGGTGTGTGTATGTGTGTGGTGTGTGTATGTGTGTGGTGTGTGTATGTGTGTGGTGTGTGTGTGATTGACCCTATACATTCCTGTTACCAATGGTACTGGTGTGTGTGTGTGTGTGTGTGTGTGTGTGTGTGTGTATTCATAGAGTTATTGTTGACTACATGCTTTTAAACTATCACACAACAATACCATCCTATTCTTATGGCTTTGGATGACTGATGGCCTCATCTGCACTTTGTGAAGACCGTGTGTGTGTGTGTGTGTGTGTGTGTGTGTGTGTGTGTGCGGTGTGTGTGTGTGTGTGTGTTGTTATAATATGTCTTGTGTGTGTTTAATGATAAGTATCATACATCTTTTAGTCCTCTAACAAGCTGAAGCTTCCACCATGTAATATCTTTAATTATAGCAGGGGTCATTTTATTACAATGTACAGCCGGAAGATGGTGTCTTACACTTTTCAGTTTAGAAAAAAAAATAATGTAAAATAATGTAAAATATATTTTCAGTTTCTTTACATTTGTGTACTTATATTTTCAGTTTCTTTACATTTGTGTATGTGATGACTCAGCAAAAAATACTATTACCGTGGTGGTGCTTGCTTTGGTTTTTGAAAATGAGGTTCAGTGATACATTTAATTTGAAATCAGAATTTCTGCCTCCATGGATATGAGCATAAACAACAGCTTTGCTAGGCTTTTGTGTTTGGCATGTCCTCAGGCAAATGTTCTTCCAGCTGAACTCCCATGTTCTGGATACATACGTACATACATACATATATAACCCGTTTTATTAATTTAGTTCGTTTATCTTGTAGAAACTTCCCGCGAGTGCCATGTACATTTTGTCCTGAATCCCCAATACTGGTTTGTTTTTCGTGATGGCTTCCATGAAACTATGGGATATTGAGAGGTGTGTCCATGGCCCAACAGTGTCACAATATTCAAAATGTTCATTAGTTTATCATTGTCAT
>WLWD01005921.1_pt1 | contig 59797 bp, 25 predicted proteins | sample 6712731 | NCBI WGS metagenome assembly WLWD01 (sample SAMN12718690, study PRJNA576275) | sponge metagenome | isolation source: marine sponge | host: Mycale hentscheli | place: New Zealand: South Island, Marlborough, Capsize Point | collected 2014-11-01 | reverse complement strand
CCCCCCCCCCCCCCCCCCCCTGTATGAAACACTGTGATCTGAATATTTCAGTTATCCGAACACCTCTTGATCACAATGTGTTTGGATAACTATGCATGATTTCTTGAGGTATGTAGTAGAACCACTAGTTTAAAGTGTTTTTAAACAATCTTGGGACAAATACATTATAGGGCCCATAGCCAAATATGTAATACTAGTGGTGTGTTTGAGCACAAATGGCGAGCGATCCTTAAACTACACTATTGTTAAACGATTGATTTTAACTACTAACACTCAAGCTAGTCTGGCGTAGCCAGACCCTTTACCTACCGCATTGCGGGGAAAGGGTCTGGTCAAATGCAATACAGTGACTTGTTCAGGTTCCCCACGTGAAGTGGGGGAAACCGCACTAGAATTCTATAGTGGTTGTGGACAATATGCTGAGTCAGCAGAACAAGTGGCCCTATTGCAATTGATCAGACCCTTTCCCCGCAAAGCGGTAGGAAAAGGAGCCAGACTACACTCAAGCTACTAAAACAAGTCGAGTTTTTAAATTACCTATATACGGTAAAGGAAATTCAATGCCATAGTAACCACTCCCCGCAACTGTTTGAATTGAAAAAGAAGCAACAAAATCAAGTCACGTTCAAACTTTTTCTTTGTGATATTCTTAGTAGTAATTGTAACGCACAATACTTTCACACAACTGAACATACTTACACAAGACTTACCTTCGTGGTTCGTCTAGTGGACAATGAATTTTCAAGTAAATACTGTTGAGTAGGGCTTATAACTGTGACAAATAGTGTATTAACTTACCACCGCCACTAACTCGAATAGAAATGGAGCTCCCATAAGTCTTTGAGTTTTAAATGCTCCCCAAAAAGAAAGCGGTAAATAATTCAAATTCTAGGGTTATACGGGTAATGATCGCTAAACCGGAGGATTCTGTTTAGTGAAGTTTGGGACGGTGTCGAACACAAAAATACACGAGGGTCCAAGTACAAAATGACATACATACGTCCACACATATACATATAAACAAACAAACATCCCCAATTTTCAATTGTGTGTGTTACCCCTGAGAGTGTCTCACTCACTCCGCTCGCTCACCAATTATAATCAAACTAACCTTTAGCCACATGTTATAGTTACCATGGTGACCACACATTTATAGTTACCATGGTGACCACACATCCCACTCACCTCCATTGTCTTGACAGTCATAATGATGAGTATAAGTTTGTCCAACTCTCCCATCTGTGGTGGACTTCCATCTTTACCTCTGCTAACGAGTGCATCCAAACATTGCTAAAGCAAATCAAATAACAACATTACTTCCTCAGCACAGAACGGGTCATAATTGGACAGGTTTAGAACATCGAAAATCCACAACTAGCTCAAGTCCATTCCTCTAATGTGTTTATTAGTGCAAGAACAGTTTCCACATCTCTCACCTGAATAGAATGAGCTGATGTTATGTCCATCTTGATGCCAAGTTTATCACACATACTTTTCTACACACACACACACACACACACACACACGCATACACGCACACACGTGCACACACAAACAAACACAAACACACGCATACACACACAGGCACGCACACACACATGCACGCATACACATACACAAGCCTTACAGTGGGCACCAGTATATAACAAGATTTATACGAACCACTTCCTGAATATCCTTCAGTTTGGGATTGGGATGTCTGCGTAGCATGGCACCCTGGGGGAAGTGTTCCATGAGACATCGTGCCACTGACATGTTCGCCAACAACATGAACTCCTCTATCATCCTACCATGTCCAACATATGGAATATAATACGTAGGACTTCAAAATTTCAAAATCTTATCAACACACTCTGACACAGACTGACACATAAAGAGATAGAAATGTTCTTTAAACTTAAAGATGGCTAGTGCCTTCAATCATGAGCATGATCACTCTCAGAGTGTACGTAGTTAGTGATGAAAAAATGGCTGACAATGGAAAGATAAATTTATGATAAGCATTTCTCTCAAGATTAAAGGAAGAGTATAAAGCATAGTAATAACTAAGCAATTATCCCCTCTGTAATAGGTGGGCGGGAGAGTAAGAGGAGTTTAAAAAAATATCATATCATAGTTTTTAAAATATATTCCACCAGTGTGTGATGTGCAATTAGCCTACATAGATAAACACTCGAGATACAGTAGAAGACAAAATAAAGTTCCGAATTCCATTCCGTAGAACGGACGTTGCACGGATTAAAAAACCGGGGGAAAACAGTACGCCGTTTGGTAAAAAAAGTCCATTCCGTTTGACCGTGTTACCGTTTTAATCTTTTCTCGTTCACCGTATGTCTCGCTCAAAGAAATATAAAAAATCATTTATCCAATAAAACGTTCCTATTTTTTGTTTACAGGCTCCTGAGGTGGAGCTTTTCGGATTAAAAATATTTGAAACCGTCCTGTTCGAAGTTGTCTCGCGGAGAATTGTTAGTTCGACCACCGCACAGTATCGATGTTTTCTCGATGTTAGGGCCTTCTTGGGCTTTTACTAATGGAGGTCCATCAGTAGCTAACAGAAGACCTACGAAGTGCGGACCTCATTTGAGCTCTGTGCCCATCGGAACTTCGGTCTGCAGCTTTATTGAAGCAAGTTAAATTTTCTACGATCTTTTTTGCACTATCCCCGTAGCGTTTAATGGTCGATACAAGGCCTTAGCTTGCTGATATAGCTATGGAAGAGTTTCTAGCTAGAAAATATCCTGTGAATCAACGGAAAAGCTAAATCGTTTTTTTACCGTTTTAATAAACGGTGTCAGCTGTTTTGTCAAAACAGTACAGAACGCAACGGTAAAAACTACGGTAAAAAAAACTACCGTTTTACGGCTGTACTACGGAACGGAATTCGGAACTTTATTTTGTCTCCTACTGTAATGCTACATCATTTCAATCATGATTGAAAATCCTAAATGATATAGTTTACCTGTTGCTCTGCCTGATAGGATATATCTCACAGCCTATTGGCATTCCTGTGTCCTTGTTTAGTATGTAGTGAAGCTTAGGCTACGAAATACAAACATACACACATACACTTAAACGAAGTGAAATGCATATGTCTAATGTAAAATATATGCCTGCATATGTAAATACTCATCGCATGTATGTAATCATCACACATGTAATCATCACACATGTAATCATCACACATGTAATCATCACACATGTAATCACCACACACGTAATCATCACACATGCAATCATCACACATTTGCAGACAACTATCTCACAAGTCCCCACCCACCTGGTTGAGACGAAGAGTTCCTTTGTTCTTCCTCATGTCTGCAAGTGCCTCGGCCAACTACACACAGACACATCAGATACAACCAACACCTTACCAGAGGGGGAAATATAGAGAGAGAAGGAACACCGAGAGACTAGAAGAGATATGGCAGATGGAGAGTTAAATGGAGAAGGAAAGTGAGTTAGAAACTCAGTGTACCTTGTTGAGACGAACTATGGATTCTACAACTTTGTGAACAGACGTGCCAGCTGCAATAATACAGTGAAAAAAAACTTAAATGACACCAATGACATTAAAAAAAAAGAAGACCAAAATTAAGTTACAAAATATATAGTCACATATTGCATTATAATGTCTTCTTCACTCTGTAGCCTTTAGAATACTTCATGTTTACCTGCTAGTGGTGGTAGTTGGTCTTCCTTCCAATCCCCATCTATCATTTTCTACAAACACACACACACACACACATAAATATACATACTCTTGTCTTATAAAGTCTGTAAAACACATCACAGGCGTTACATTGCTACATATGTGACCGGTTTTGGGAAAATCGGCCTAAACGCGGCATCTAAGGTTTTCTAATTTTTTCTACCAGTAGGTTGTACAGGGCCTTAGGACGCCGTCCTCCAAATTCATAAGCTGTTTCACAAGCTGTCTTCACCTACAACACTTCAGTATTTTTGTTTAACTTATTATTGCTGATTTCGAAGAAGGAAAAAAAAGAAAAGAAAAAAGCCGCGTAAAGGAGTTGCTAAGGCCAGGGGGCATGTCTTTTATACTTATACACTATTACCGCATGTCTCTGCGACACTATGGACTAAACCGGTTGCAGGTGGACCGAAAGAAGTCAAATATGCTTATGTAGGCCTCCTCGAGAAACTATGATGGCAAGAATTGTGTGAGTATGCTGATATGTACAAAAATAAGTGAATTAGATAGCTACAGGTTATTGTCCCACTGTTAGTGAAAAGCCCGCCAAAACTTCATAGCAATGCTCCATACACGAGTCTAACCGGTTAGTGTTTCTAGCCTCGTAGCGTGAGTTCTAGAGCTCGCCAGAGCTTACAACTGTGCCATAAGCTAGAGCTAACTGATGTTTATCCATTTCTGTTATAAAAAAAAAAATTTCAAAAAAATCGACCTGTAAGGCTTTACCTGTGGATACTGTAAAAATTGTTCACCGCGTTTAGGCCAATTTCCCCCAAACCGGCCGGTCACATATAAACAATCATGACAACCCTTTACCTGAGCATCCCCATAGCTGAGCTTGCAGCGAGACCGGATGATGGATCGACCTATCCACTGTGATTTAAACTACATAACACCAAATTATAATAACACATGACCTACAGTAGCTTATCAGTCACATGATCTAGATTACTAGTCAGGTGACTTAGACTACCACTCATGTGACCTCGATTACTTGACACATTACCTATATGACCGGTCCCCTGACCTAATTACTAGTCAACCGACCTAGATGACCAGTCACCTGACCTAGATTACTATATCACAACAAAAATGAACCGGAAATACAGTAAGCTTCAAACTCCTTTCTGCGCAACAGCCGTCACACAATAAAATAATGGACCAGAATTTTTTTTGTGCTACTATTAGTCGGTAAGTCACACATGATTTATAATAAGGTCACATGATGCCATAATAATTTCAAAACATATCAACACAACTTTCAACAAATTGATTGAGTCACATGACTACATATCATATAGTGCTCACCTCTCCTGTGCTACTCAATGTCCACACGACAGAGAAAGTCAGTTTGTCCTACACACACACACACATACACACACACACACACATTGTTACAATACTTAACAACAAGTGGTTAGCCTCGGAACAAACTGCAAGTGTGCTGCCTACGCACCAAACATCCCCAAATAGTCACACTTGAATTGTATCGTTCATTTTCACATTAGTCAATGTAGAAACACTACTCACTAAATCAACATTGACACATTCTACATGAATATGAATCAAATGGGTGGGGCTAAATAAAGGAGGTCCCCATGTGCTGGGTATAATCAGATACATACACCAAATTACCTCATTGGGGTTCAGACTGCATAGATCTTCACAGAGCATGCGAGGTAACATCGGAATAACCTAAATACACAAACAGATGTGTGTGCGAGTGTGTGCGTGCGTGTGCACAAGTGTATGTGCGTGCGTGTGCACAAGTGTATGTGCGTGCGTGTGCACAAGTACATGTGTGTCCACATGTGTAAAGGGCACGCATGCATAAAATAAGAAAAATCAAAAGAACAGTTAGTCAATGAGATACAGTAGGAGACAAAAAAAAGTTCCGAATTCCGTTTTGTAGTACGGCCGTAAAACGGTAGTTTTTTTACCGTAGTTTTTATCGTTGCGTTCCGTACCGTTTTGACTAAACGGTCGACACCGTTTACTAAAATGGTAAAAAACGGTGAAGCATTTCCGTCGATTCACAGATATTTTCTAGCTAGAAACTCTTCTATAGCTATATCAGCAAGCTAAGGCCTTATATCGACCATTAAACGCTACGGGGATAGTGAAAAAAAGCTCGTACAAAATTTTAACTTGCTTCAATAAAGTTGCAGACCGAAATTCTAATGGGCACAGAGCTATAACGAGGTCCGCACTTCGTAGATCTTCTGTTAGCTACTGATGGACCTCCAGTAGTAAAAAATCTAAGCCAGAGAAGGCCCTAACTTCGAGAAAACGTCGATACTGTACGGTGGTCGAACTAACAATTCTCCACGAGACAACTTCGAATAGGACGGCTTCAATTTTTTTTAACCCGAAAAGCTCCGCCTCTCTGGAGCCTATAAACAAAAAATCGGAACGTTTTATTGGATAAACGATTTTTTATATTTCTTTGAGCGAGACATACGTTGAACGAGAAAGATTAAAACGGTAACGCGGTCGAACGGAACGGCCGTTTTTTAACAAACGGCGTACCGTTTCCCCCCCGTTTTTTTATCGTGCGACGGCCGTTCTACGGAACGGAATTCGGAACTTTTTTTGTCTCCTCCTGTACACTGCCTAGGACCAGTACAACACTGCCTAGGGCCAGTACAACACTGTGTTGCTCCCACCTTGTGCACAAGGTACGTGCTAGTGGCTCTCTTGCTGGCCTCCTTGTCCAGAGCGTTGCCTTGCTCTATGAAGTAGCTGACATCAGCAATATGCACACCCACTTCAAACTCGTCGCCCGAGAGCTGCTTTATATGGAGAGCATCATCCAAATCCTGTCAAAATGTGTAACCATAGAAACCAAAATGGAGGAAGAGAAAATAAATACTACTACTACTACTACTACTACTACTACTACACACACACACACAGTATTTGCCCCTCCTCTCTCACCCCCCCCCCCACAATAGTGCTAAGTCTAAATATATAAAGAAAGAACCTCACTAATTTTGCTCACAAGGTTACAATCTATTGCAGAAATATAGACTATCCTTCTGTATAATTACCTCAAAGTCCATTGATCAGTTAACCCGACAACACATCATTCTTCATCTTAACACTGTCACTGTATGTGTGTCTGTCATGTATTGTTCTGTCACTGTATGTGTTTCTGTCACTGTATGTGTGGCCTGTCACTGTTGTGTGCTGTCACTGTATGTGTGTCTGTCACTGTACTATATGTCTGTCACTGATGTGTGTCTGTCACTGTATGTGTGTCTGTCACTGTATGTGTGTCTGTCACTGTATGTGTGTCTGTCACTGTATGTGTGTCTGTCACTGTATGTGTGTCTGTCACTGTATGTGTGTCTGTCACTGTATGTGTGTCTGTTACTGTATGTGTGTCTGTCACTGTATGTGTGTCTGTCACTGTATGTGTGTCTGTCACTGTATGTGTGTCTGTCACTGTATGTGTGTCTGTCACTGTATGTGTGTCTGTCACTGTATGTGTGTCTGTCAGTGTATGTGTGTCTGTCACTGTATGTGTGTCTGTCACTGTATGTGTGTCTGTCACTGTATGTGTGTCTGTCACTGTATGTGTGTCTGTCACTGTATGTGTGTCTGTCACTGTATGTGTGTCTGTCACTGTATGTGTGTCTGTCACTGTATGTGTGTCTGTCACTGTATGTGTGTCTGTCACTGTATGTGTGTCTGTCAGTGTATGTGTGTCTGTCAGTGTATGTGTGTCTGTCACTGTATGTGTGTCTGTCACTGCATGTGTGTCTGTCACTGCATGTGTGTATGTCACTGTATGTGTGTCTGTCACTGCATGTCTGTCACTGTATGTGTGTCTGTCAGTGTATGTGTGTCTGTCACTGCATGTGTGTGTGTGTCTGTCACTGTATGTGTGTCTGTCACTGTATGTGTGTCTGTCACTGTATGTGTGTCTGTCACTGTGTGTGTCTGTCACTGTATGTGTGTCTGTCACTGTATGTGTGTATGTCACTGTATGTGTGTCTGTCACTGTATGTGTGTCTGTCAGTGTATGTGTGTCTGTCACTGTATGTGTGTCTGTCTGTCACTGTATGTGTGTCTGTCACTGTATGTGTGTCTGTCAGTGTATGTGTGTCAGTCAGTGTATGTGTGTCTGTCTGTCACTGTATGTATGTCTGTCACTGTATGTGTGTCTGTCACTGTATGTGTGTCTGTCACTGTATGTGTGTCTGTCACTGTATGTGTGTCTGTCACTGTATGTGTGTCTGTCACTGTATGTGTGTCTGTCACTGTATGTGTGTCTGTCAGTGTATGTGTGTCTGTCACTGTATGTGTGTCTGTCACTGTATGTGTGTCTGTCACTGTATGTGTGTCTGTCACTGTATGTGTGTCTGTCACTGTATGTGTGTCTGTCACTGTATGTGTGTCTGTCACTGTATGTGTGTCTGTCACTGTATGTGTGTCTGTCACTGTATGTGTGTCTGTCACTGTATGTGTGTCTGTCACTGTATGTGTGTCTGTCACTGTATGTGTGTCTGTCACTGTATGTGTGTCTGTCACTGTATGTGTGTCTGTCACTGTATGTGTGTCTGTCACTGTATGTGTGTCTGTCACTGTATGTGTGTCTGTCACTGCATGTGTGTCTGTCACTGCATGTGTGTCTGTCACTGCATGTGTGTCTGTCACTGTATGTGTGTCTGTCATGTATGTGTGTCTGTCACTGTATGTGTGTCTGTCACTGTATGTGTGTCTGTCACTGCATGTGTGTCTGTCACTGCATGTGTGTCTGTCACTGCATGTGTGTCTGTCACTGTATGTGTGTCTGTCAGTGTATGTGTGTCTGTCACTGCATGTGTGTCTGTCACTGCATGTGTGTCTGTCACTGCATGTGTGTCTGTCACTGTATGTGTGTCTGTCACTGTATGTGTGTCTGTCAGTGTATGTGTGTCTGTCACTGTATGTGTGTCTGTCACTGTATGTGTGTCTGTCACTGTATGTGTGTCTGTCACTGCATGTGTGTCTGTCACTGCATGTGTGTCTGTCACTGTATCTGTGTCTGTCACTGCATGTATGTCTGTCACTGCATGTGTGTCTGTCACTGCATGTGTGTCTGTCACTGCATGTGTGTCTGTCACTGCATGTGTGTCTGTCACTGTATGTGTGTCTGTCACTGTATGTGTGTCTGTCAGTGTATGTGTGTCTGTCACTGTATGTGTGTCTGTCAGTGTATGTGTGTCTGTCACTGTATGTGTGTCTGTCACTGTATGTGTGTCTGTCAGTGTATGTGTGTCTGTCAGTGTATGTGTGTCTGTCACTGTATGTGTGTCTGTCAGTGTATGTGTGTCTGTCACTGTATGTGTGTCTGTCACTGTATGTGTGTCTGTCACTGTATGTGTGTCTGTCACTGTATGTGTGTCTGTCAGTGTATGTGTGTCTGTCACTGTATGTGTGTCTGTCAGTGTATGTGTGTCTGTCACTGTATGTGTGTCTGTCACTGTATGTGTGTCTGTCACTGTATGTGTGTCTGTCAGTGAATGTGTGTCTGTCACTGCATGTGTGTCTGTCACTGTATGTGTGTCTGTCACTGTATGTGTGTCTGTCACTGTATGTGTGTCTGTCACTGTATGTGTGTCTGTCAGTGTATGTGTGTCTGTCACTGTATGTGTGTCTGTCACTGTATGTGTGTCTGTCACTGTATGTGTGTCTGTCACTGTATGTGTGTCTGTCACTGTATGTGTGTCTGTCAGTGTATGTGTGTATGTCACTGTATGTGTGTCTGTCACTGTATGTGTGTCTGTCACTGTATATGTGTCTGTCACTGTATGTGTGTCTGTCACTGTATGTGTGTCTGTCACTGTATGTGTGTCTGTCTAACTGTATCTGCTAGTCCTGTACTTCCAATCATACAGAATCTCCACTTGTACATTAGGTAAGGTGTCATTTTTCATCATATCAAATATTTGTGCACTACTATCGTTATAATGTGCCACACCCACTAGATCTTACTCTGGCAGTCTCTGGGTCCACAGAGAGCACACACTCATTTCTAAAATCTCTTCTCTTCTTCACCTCTTCCTAAAACCAAAAACAACAACAAGGAAACCTTACACAACATGGCTTCTATTGAACACTTTCACTCTACAGTAATTCAGAGAATATTTCATATTCTTTTTTTCCTTCCCATTCTCTTCACTCTGTACCTCTGGTATCTTCCAAGGAGCTATCTTGGGAAGACATGCCTCAACATCCTCCGAGAACTCCACATCATCAATCTGCTGGTCTAATAAAATGGACGTCATCTCCTTCTCTATGAGAGAGGCCTCTCCAAGGCTACGCATCACTTCTCTAAATGGGGTAGCAGAAAGTGAGAGAGAGAGAGCACACAATTAACATGAGAATGTTAAATAATTACCACAGCTGCACTCTGTGCTGAAATGATCCTTACCCATTGGGAAATGGAGACTGCAAAGGCCAGTCTTTGATACGACAGACAAAACTGACAGATGAAAACTTCTTGAAGTCCAATGACAACTCTAATAACAAACACAACTTATGTAGTCAGCAAATCCCTCTATTAGTTTCTCATAATGGATACGAAGATGGCCACACTTTTCCACTTTCCCCTCCTCACACCTACACAATCGCCATGCCTACCTGACGGCAGCTGTGACAGTGGTACTAGAGTCCGAGGAACTCTGTGGTCTCTGGGACCGAGTAATGCCAACCCTTTACCCTACAGAATTAAAGTCACAAGTTCACACTACTGCTCAAACCAACAAACTTTAGAATGAGTAGTTTGATAATCAGAATCAACAAACAAGATATTTTGGTATCATACGGATACTATGGACTACATATCTTGGACAAGTCTGAACACACACACACACACACACATGCACACACGCAGCTGGAATGTAGGTACTACTAATCAGTGAGGCAAGCACATCTTCCTCAGTTACGGTCGTAGTACAAAAGTTTTTCAGGCATTACACTATAAGCTAAATATGAAGTGGCGGTCACCCAAATTTATGTGCTCACATACAGAATCAGTGAACATTACAAACATTAACAATGAAATAAATATGTATATTGGACTTGAAATAACTTATCTTGCTTCACACAAAATTCATACTGTTCCCATGGCAACTTGACAGCAGTTTATATTTCATACATGCACACAACTCACCTTCTGAAAGGCTTTGATAGTCCCAGCTAGTGCACGATTGTGAACTTCATTGGTGATATACACTACCTACAGAAACAGGTGCACACGCAAATAAACTACACCATAAACACACAAACATACACTCACATGGTTACATACATGCATGCGTACCATAAAAGTGAGAGGACTTTATTTACATATATTTAAATTAACTATTTTATATATACTTAGTTCCAATAGCCAAAATTTCTGTAGAGTAAGTAGATGAGGTATTAGCTGTTAGTACAACTCTGAATCCAAGGAAGATAATTACTGCCAGTGATAACCAAAGTTAGTGTCCCACACATTCTAGTTCCCAATGTCCTATATAACTGCAAGCTGAGGTCAAGTGTGTTCACCCAAGATATAGCGTGGTCCTTCAAAAGCTCTTAAATTACAGTCCTCAGCAAGGCTAACCTGATTTTTAGGGCCCTCGACAAGCCCAATACCTTTGAATTTATCTTTTGCCAATTATATTTGAAAGAGGTTTTATGTATCATAATATATTATATACATCTAAATCTCTTGAAATGGAATCTCACAAATGACATTAACAAAAAAAAATCACAATGTTTGCCTCATTTCCAACCTTTGCCACACCCACCTTTGCTGTTTTCTGTCTCTCTGGGGCTCTCTTGTGCTGGCTTGTCTGAGAGGTCTTCATATATAACCGGTCGATTAGAGTCATAGCACCTGGCCGTGTGTGTGTGTGTGTGTGTGTGTGTGCAGTGTTGGAGAGACCACAAATAATTAACTCCATGAAATGGGGGCATTTCATAAGGCAAAGTTGAGATACGCTCTCAGTGCACCACTTTCATGTGTATATACCGTACATGTACATAAATAGAGCAGTAGTAGCTATCAAGTGAGCAGTAGTAGCTATCAAGTGAGTAGTAGTAGCTATCAAGTGACATCTGAAAAGTATGCATGTAGGTAGCATCACATGCCACATGGCAGTCTATTTGCTAAACCATTTTTAACATAAATGTACACAACAAAAGAAAAAAAAAGGGGGGGCCAGAATTCTTATTCTTTTTTTTTTGTTTGAGTTTTCTGGCTACCAATGTTTCAAGGCATGTGACTGCTCTATGAATCATGGCTAGGGTAGCTTGTTTCCTGTCCATTATATGCACTCACACTATTAGTTTATTCATAATCATGGCATGATCGTATCTATGAAACAAATGAATCATGTGACAAAATTTAAAGGAGTGAAAAACCCAAGCAAATTCATGGCATAGCACATGCTTTTACCATCGTGAATATGGCTAACTTCATGGGTGTTGTAATGACGGCTGAACAAGTGCTGTAGTTGATACAGTCTATTCAGTAAATTAGAATGTGCAAAGAGGAGTAAGAAACTACAAATGCAATAGTAAATAATGTATATATACACCTTTAGTTTATACCACTATCTGGAGTCTTAATTTAGTACACTGTACATACCTAAATAGACATAAGTACATTGGTTCTTTGCTCTTAGCTTTATTAAATCATTGTAATTCTTCTAAACACCATACAATAAAGGAAAAAAGACCAAGGGTAATTAAGGGGGGGGGGGGGATAAAAGCAGTTTGCACTTACCTGAAGGTGTAGCCTCTGGTTCCACTGTCTCCGCCCCCAAAGTGGGAGTGGCACTTGCACGTGTCTGAGCAGCAGCATCATCCTGCAGCTTGAGCGTGGAAATATCAGGAGGCTGTGACTTGCCACTCCCCCCTTCATCCACATATTCGCCCGGTTCTACTACCACGACGTCATCTTGGAGGGCGCGGTTTCTGGCCTGGAGAGTAGGCAAGTAGAAGTCTGGCCCACCAGACTACAATGAAAATAACAACAATAATAGCAACGACTATAGCAACGACCATAGCAACAACAATAACCTGGGATTCCTGCTGGTGCATTCACTCTGGGGAATTAACACTGGGTCAAACAAACCATTGTTACATTACCATCTACACAGCATTCAAAGGCATAATAGGCAGTAGGTTTTTTTTTACATATTTACATGCACAGTGCATTATCATGAATAGTGTGTGTGTGTGTGTACGTGCGTGTGAGTGTGTGTGTGAGTGAGTGTGTGTGTGTGTGCGTGCATGCGAGTGTGTGTGTGTGTGCGTGTGTGTGTGTAAAAACCCGGTGACTATAGTATGTCCACGTTGAGTTGGCGCGACCACAAATGTGGCAAAAGAGGAATGCACTTGGCGAAACCGGAAACCAATTAAGGTCACATGACAGTAGTAGCTCAAACGCGCGAAAACGTCGACGCCCACAGTAAAAACGGGGCGGGTCCAAGGTGAGCACTATTACCATAAGTTTACCTGTTGAAATGAAAAAGAAGCTATGGCAGTTTCTTCTGTGGCTGTATTCAATATATGCCCAGTTATAACTAATCACTCGTAGTTTATAGTTTGTACGAGCTTCTAGTTGTGCGCTAAAACTGGTTGAAGGTTGTGGAGGGTTATCTGGAGCTACAAAGCTTAGAGGAAAGAAGCACAGGACCGCGGCTGAATGCCTCCTCAAGTAAGTCTGATTGTTGTGTGCTTAAGCGTGTATTTAAACTCTATTCTTACTTTCTTGGTGTGACGAATTTCTGAAGTATAATAGGCAGTAATGTGAAGAATCCAGCACATCACCTACACTTTAGCTATGGCCACACACATTCCAGTATTACTTTGTCCTTCACACTGAACCATTCATATCATTTTATTCATGATTTTACTATATTTTCTATCTACTTGTTAAATTTCTACTTTTTTATAATTATACAAAAAAAAATTGACAATATAATTATTTATAATGACATATACAATATATATATTACATAATTTTATGATGACATGAAATTGTGGTAGATACAAGCAGCAGTTGAATTTGGAGGGTGGTAAATAGCATCACCATAACCATAGAGAACTGTACCTATATAGACATGAGGAGTAATGGACAGCTAAAGCATAAATAGTGGCATATAGCTAGAGTCTATGATGAATTGTCAGCAAACAGTAAATTGGCTGAGTTTCTAAATAAATAGGCCCTATTTAAACAGGTAAGAAAATCTGAGTGGACAAGCAACCCATGATACAAACGTACCTCACATTGTAGCTTGCTCTTGTTAAGTAGCCTTGAATAGCAACAAAGTCCTGAGCCTAAAATGAACCACAATGTCAAGCAGAAGGGTAGAAACGAAGTCACCAAACTACGACTGCTTTTTGTTTACAATAGTCTCTGAGGTACTGCGCACGTGTTTGGCCCGGTTTGAGCACGTGACTAAATCCTGCCGCGTGTAGTGCAGGAAACGTGTGGTTTTATTTATTCCCATAGACTTTTCTATTGAGTTTTGAAACTGCACTTTCTTGCTGGCTCAGAAGTTTTTAAAGGGAATTTTCTGGACCGCTTCGGCACGAGCTTTCGAATGGTACAAACCCCGGAAGCGTAGCTACTTCCGTTCAAAAGTTATTAACGGTTTTTACTGCGCCAACTCAACTTGGACATACTATAGTAAGAAGGAACAGATTCCAGGACAGAGAGAACCCACAGGACCCACACAGCTCGAACACCCAGGATAGTTCTAATTCTGCTCGGCATGCTTTCATAAGTAATAATGCTATCCTAAAATTCACAGGTGAACTATGCAGGGAACTCACTGGCACACTAACACATGCCTTTAGGTACTGGCACACTGCCCACCTAGCAACCCATCCATCCACCCACACAAAATCTATGTTTCAGTGCCCACTCAAAATCATTGCTAAACTACAAGTGAGAAGGGGAATGATACTAGAGGACAAAAATAATTGGCAAAAATTACCAGAGCAGGGATAATAGAATTCACTTTCTGCTATCACACACGCACACACACCTTAGCTGACAGAACTCACAGGGTTGGTGACGAAGGCATTCTCATAGTTCTTATTGCAGACAGTGAGGCTTCCCTGACATAAAGTCCCTCTCTTTAAGCCTTGCTGCACGCGCTCTCTACTCCAGTACTCTTCAAAAGGCTGAACACAAAACTTTCCATACTGGAACAGTACAGATAATAGGGTCTAATTAGAACTCACGGGATTCAAGACCTGACTGAACACATCCTCCTTCTGACCTGCACATCAAACAAAACCCACTAATACAAATGTAGAAATGCTTCAGGCCATTTCACACTAGCTTGTTGTTGTTTTTGTTACAGTTTGTTTGTTTTTTCGCACAAATGACGAAAAAAAATTTACAAAAAAAAAATCACTCAGAATTTCCGAAACATGAACTTATTAAAATTTTGTAGATAATAAATCTCAGCTATAGAATATGATGAGAATATGATATGTTTTACTCAGTGGTAACCACTACATTTACTATGACTACTACCAACTATAACATTGCTATATTAAATGGGTAACATGTAGCAGGAGCACTGATAAGATTACATCACCCTGAGGGATTGATTCATGCATTATGTATATATTATGCAACATTAATGTATTACGCAATATTGGTACAAGCATATGTAGCTTTGAAGCTCAAATGTCATGACATTTATACGAACATGTTTTGCTGTATTTTTAACAAAGTGCAGTAAAGGTGAATTGCATATATTAAGTTTCTCATGCCACAGACTGTACATAGCTGTATACCAACTGTGTTGAAGCTTACATTTACTCTTTAGAATAGATAAACTAGATATATATATTCCAACATATTATTATTGTCGGTATTGTTCTGGTTGCCACATTTATGTTACGCAAAACTATGTGTCAACACTGTACCAAGTGACTTAATATCTGGGCATTACCCCATTCAGTCTGACAAATAGCACACTAAAAGTAATAGCATTTACTTGTGAGATATTTCCACACCACAAACCTGCAGCTCCACTACATCTCCTTTGGTTCCTGGATTTCTTCGCGTGCATACCTCGTGTAGTTCTACAAGCAGAAAAACCAACTCCGGAGTGGACAGGGCGATAGCTACAACCTAAAAGAAACTGGAGACAGTACCTTCGTAGTACGCGAGCGCAAATAGAGATACACAACCCCGTAGAAGAAGGCGGAGATCTACTGAACAGCTGGTAGGTGTGCATAGCTTAGAAAATTGTTGAACTGGAATTAAAGCGCATCATTACGTAATATATTGGGACCTCCTCCCCGCGGCCGGCCGCCGCCGCTGAGTGACTTGACGACCTCGGCCTCCCGGATAGAGGGCGACCACACATTTGACATCCTCCAGCTATAAACAAAAGTCTCAATTCAATTGTGGGATTATTTGAGTGTTGAAGCGTTTGTTCTTCTGGCTTTGAGAAAATTTTTTATTCTTAATTCGGATTGTGATATTGTGAAGGAAGGATGGCTGTGCTGGGCAGCTTGTCTGACCGAGATATCGTGGAGTGCTTGCAGAACTGCCCCGAACTAGATGTAAGTCGTACAGAGATGTGTTGACTCGTATTCGCTACTGTGAACCTCCCTAATAGTCGGATATGTCCGAAAATATCAACTATGTGTTTCTTACCCAACTTTTAGTCTTATTCTTTACTGTGTACCATCCTATTAGTCCAAATATCTTTGTTTCTTTAAAAGTATTACTTGGTAACTACTTTAGATTAGTTATAACTAGTAGTGCTTGCCCTTTTCATTAACCACCAAAATGTGACATTCATAGTCGTTGATTTAGATGATATTAATGTATCATTCCCCAGGACCCTTTGTTTGATGAGAATGTACTGAATGAGCTGTGCTTGTCGGATGAGCTATGGTCTAATTTGAACCTACCTCCAATGCCTATTTCTATGGACCAGGAGGCCAAATCTGCGTCTGGTCTAACTTCAGGCAAGTTATGCTGCTTAACTTTTTATGTGCTGTGTTCACTGTTGGTTTAGTTATTGTTTTATGTTAGTGGAGTGGGAGGAAGCTATCAATCCGCAGCGTAAGAGTGGGTCATAGTTATCGTCTTGCCCCTGTTTGTTAAAAGTGAAAATTAATTGAGTATTCCTAGGTCGAATGGAACTTTGTTGAGTAGCTGGAGAAATTCTTAAAACGAAAATTGAAGTTTAATTGCTAGATTAGAATTATTGTTAAGTTTGAACAAAAACATGACAGTTTAACCTATGGTATATGTACACTTATTGCTTGTGGGTTAGTGCCTGGCAGGAGAAGGTTCAGTGGTAGCTAAATGAATTGAATTGCATTCGTTTACTAACTATGGCTGACTTTGGGAAGTTTAATAATTGAGATAGGCAAGGACTTAAAAGGTAAACTTGTGGGTCTAGTTGGTGTGCTCAAGTGCACCCACATGCTTGAGGAATGTATATAGGTTGTTGCACTACTGGGACCACTGTTGTTTTATCTGGAAGTGTTTGTTTTAGTTGTGGAGGGTATTGAGGGGGAAGAGAAGGTTAATTGTTGGTTTTTTGGTTTTATTTTTCAATCCTTAATGTTGACTTATTTTTACTGTTGTTTTATGGTTGCTAAGAGATGGAGTAGAAGTTAGTTTTCCTATTTCTTTTCCTTGCAGTTGAAACGACAGGCAATGCACCATCAATGAATCCAACAACTGGAGGATATGATGATAAGGTAACAAGAAAGGGGGAAAAAAACCTTGGGTTAAGCAATAACTTTTTATGCACTAATTTTATTTTAACAGGTATTTTTGGAAATCCCAGGACTGACTCCTCCCCAATCCCCTCCCACTCCAGTTTCTCCACCCATGTCATCCAGCAATTCAGCCTTGAACTCAACTGGTACTAATGTGCTAGCACCTGCTCCGTCCTCAACTGTCCATCCATCAACAACTCCCTCCTCTAATCCTCCAGCTGCTCCCTCGCAATTTCATCCTGTCATCTCACCTCCTACTAATTCCATGTTAACGCCCACCAACACGACAGTTCCTCCTCTCTCATCAGTCTCTATCTCTCCCCAGTCTCCACCTCCTGTTCCTCCTCCTAATGCTATTACTACTACCACTAGATCTGCATCATCTGTGGCTGCTGTCCCCTTACCAGTTCATCCACAGTCAACACATCAGCAGGAGAGTGGGACGAAACCAATTGCACAGCAGTCACAAGTGGCTGGTGAGAAATGTGTGTGTGTGTGTGTGTGTGTGTATGAAGGGGGTTGGAAGTTAGTGGGTGGGTAGGTGATTAGTTGATTTTTTTGTTTTGTTTTTTTGTTTGTTTTTTTACAACTGTGTTAATTGAAAAGGTGTCCTATTGTGGTGTAGCTGTTAGAAGTGAATGCTGTGGTATGTGTGAGTATACGTGGTGAATTATTTTGTCTGTCTGGTCAAACAGAATTCCGGAGTGAGTGAGTGAGAGAGTGAAGGAATCCATTTGCTGGATGGGTTGTTACAGGTTGTGTGGTTTAGGGACAAGGTGTTAACTGCTGAAGACCTTGTAGCATCGGTTCTCTGTATGGCAAGAACCGAATGACTTTGTGAAAGTTTACACTCTGAAATCATAATTATTTAATGGACTATAGCTTTCATAAAGATTGAAGAACAAGTTTCTGCTTCTAATTGGATTGATACTACCTGGAATCTATTTGGCTGGTATCTAGCTAACCGGCCACACACTTCATAATCCAGTAATTTGTAGTGGAACCTTAACCCCTACTAATGCAAAAAGTCGAACCATTAAGACGTTTGAACCCAGCAATGGCACAAATAAAAGTCTTATAAACCTTAAACCCATCAAGCAAAGAGTCTAATATGTTTTGAATCTAACATGCATAAGGTAACAACATAGCAACAAGAAAGTATTTACATATCATCTGTGTACTTAGACACTTGCAGAGAAATAGTATAGATAGATACCTTGAGTTACCAAAAGTACAACTACTTGTGGTGGCTGCATAAGCCTTGCATGTTCTTACTACACTAAACACCAGCATATTGCTACAATTCAAAGAATGATGTGGTGTTCATTTTAATAGTACGGTGAAACATCGATTATCAGGGATTGGGGTGCGTAAACAAGTAAAATGCAAAACAATGAAGAGAAAGCGTTTGCTGTCATGTATATACTAAGGACCCAAAAGTGATATTCATTGTGGAAACGAAAGTTGTCAACTTTCCCTTGCTTTCCTTGGTGTCAGTGATGGTGGACTACCAGTACCAATTCTTTTGAAAGTACAGATTTAGTACTCCTTCCTGCTTAACTGCTTGCTAATTTCAAGCTTAGTCCTATCAAAAAATTTCTCTTCCAACGCCATTTCCTCCACACGAAAATCAAAAGGTAGCTGCTTTTGTAACAAAAAAACATGACTAAAATAATTGTCATTAAATGCATGCGTGGTATTTGTTCTTGTTTCATTAACTGACGTTTGGGATAATTGACATTCGGATATTTGACATTCCACTGCGATAGAAAAGTGGTGAATGGTGTATGTACCATTAAGAAGTCACTGTAGCAACTTTGGCTATAGCTTCCTTACAGTGAAAGTGGACCTGTAAAATGTACATGTATATATATGTATATATATATATATTCATAATTCTATTGTAGGTTCATGGCAGCTCTTAAAGAGTGGGGAGATGGTGTACCTTCCACCAGCACTGTCCGGACTTCTTCAGCAAGTCACACAAATTGATAGCAATGCTAAGGTGAGTGTGTGTGTGTGTGTGGCTTTGTGGTGTAGTGGTTGTGTCCTTGGCTTAGGGCGTGAGGTCCTGAGTTCAAGCCCCACTCAGGGTATTTTTCCATCTGGTTTTCCATCTGCCTCCTTCCAGCCCCACCAGTCAGTCCACCCAGCTGTGATTGGGGGACCTGGTATTTGCCGGGGTACATATTCAAGGCCTTTTCTCATGAAACAGGAATGGCCAGGTGGGACTTTGGGTGCCCACACCACTTGCTGTGAGGAAAGGCCTGTTCTCCTGCGAGTTCTTAGCCCGGCTCCAGGAGCTTTGCTTGCACGGCTCACAGTTCCTGCTTAGTGCACAGGCGTCCTGGCTCTGCCAGGTGCGTGTGACCACCTAGCGGCAACAAGAGAATTTGCATTTTTTGCACACGCATGTGTATGTTTGTGTGCTCATGTGTGTACATAATCAAAATTGTTCAACATAACTTAGTTTCCCTGACTTCACTATGTCAATGACTATATGTATGTATGTATATATTAACTTCAGGGAAAGTGACCCTTCAGTGGTAGTAGTTGACATTACACGTATGAAGTTGTGTTGAAGTGGTGGAATAATTTAATAATGTGATGTCAGAGACACAGTTGGGAAGGTTGTATTGACCATTAGTTGACATATTCATTGATAGTTACATGTTTCACAGGAAGTCTCCCAGTTCCAGCCGATGTGGGGCGAGGTTATGTAGATGTGAGGTTAATTGTGCTGGTGTGAGGTCTTGCTTAGGTTATGTGGTGGGAGGATTTGGTCAGTGATTGTCTTTCAATTTATTTCAGGGAAACCCAAAACAGGAAGTGAAGCCGGACGTTGCAGCCACAGTTTGCACGGGCCACAAAAGGCAGCATCCCGACAGCAGCGCTGCCTCTGCTGCTGTCAACACAGGCTCAGTGGATTCGGTAAGACTCGTGCTCTGTGCATTATGCATTGGAGCTAAAGGGATAACAGTAGAAGTTGTGTACCAGCTACTGTAATTGTAAGGGCATGACATTGTAAGTTTGAGCCTGTACTGCATGCAATGTAATCCCAAAGATGGTAAAGGGTTGCTTTGTTGGCATAATTAGGACTACTTGGGTGAAATGGAGAGTTGAAAGAAGATATTTGCTTGTAGGGTTTAAAAAAATAATAATCAATTATTATTTTAAATCATTGTACAGTCTCTTTGTTGGCATAATTAGGACTACTTGGGTGAAATGGAGAGTTGAAAGAAGATATTTGCTTGTAGGGTTTAAAAAAATAATAATCAATTATTATTTTAAATCATTGTACAGTCTAAGTTGAGCAAGAAGCAGTTGAGGATGATGAAGAATAGAGAGTCAGCCTGCAACTCCAGATTAAGAAGAAGACAGGTAAACTGTTGTGGGACTGGTTAGCTATGAATTCTAAATACACTGACTTGACCTGTACTATCCATACCTTACATGTTTGCCTATTGACTAGTCCTTGCTCGTTTTATTTACAGTACATTGAATCTCTTGAAGCTAGACTGAAGGAAGCAGCTCAGAAGAACTCGAATCTACTCCAGCAGAACACGACACTCAGGAAGCAAGTCTCTCTGCTGGAGAAAGAGGTGTGTCTAGTTGATTGGGTTGGTTTAGTGGTGCAGTGGTAGTTAGAATTTGGTCAACACTCTGTTTAGGGTTGACCACCCTTTACCATTGGCACTGTACAATTCAGTTTTCAGAAATTTCCAAAAAATGTTAGCTTTGTTTGCACCCTAGAAACATCATATCAAACTCCTAAAACACGAAAGTAACAAAAGTTTCAGCGAATTGCGTTTCTCCTCTTTTTTAATATACTACGTGAGACTTGGCTTTTTTTTTAATGTTTTTTTAATTTTATTAGTAGTAAAGTTTTTATTTATTGTACCCAGTTCTAAGTGTGTCTAATTAAACTAAACTTCGATGAAACTACACATGATGTATTTTATGTTACAGAACGAGTCTTTGAAACTATCCATGAGTAGACCTTCCAGTCCTGGCCATTCTTCTTCCTCACCCATGAAAAGACCAGCTGCAGCCATTCTAGCTGTGGCCATCTTGTTTGTGTCTCTGTCTGCTGTATTCCTCTACCCCAGGTGAGCAATAAAGGAGGAAAGTGGAAGTTTCTATTTCTGTTGTACAAGTCCAAGTACCAGCCTTGAATATTTAGTCAGTGCATTCAGAAATGATAACAAAGTGTTAGTAGAAGGTGGTATATGTGACAGTACTTGGGAAAAGGGACCAATTACGTAAAATCAAAAATGTACAGTAGAGCCTGAACACCGACAAAAAAAAAATAAATTTTTTTTGATTTTCTTTTTATTGGCCCACTGGTATCTCCTACCCTTTAGCTACACTGACACCAAATTTGAGTGGCTGAAACTGTTGTTAAAGGTCCAAGCGCCCCGTTTAAACACAGCCACCTTTTATTCTCTTTTTTGACCTTCCTTGCGTGCACGGAAATCCAACCCGCGAGTAATTGAAAACGTGGGTGAATTCAATTTGTTGCCTAGCAACAAATTACCTCGACCTCAGAAAATCGCGGGTAAATTCTTATAAGTTTTTGTTATAGCATTCCAGCAACATAATAGAAATGAAAAACGTGAATAATCAAGCTATATAAGTTGATGATGCTATTTATGGAGTCTTGTAATTGGGAGTCTGCAGATCTGGAGACTCTCCTGGGACTATTATTGTGTAGACACTGGAAGAATCAGCAAGTCTCTGACTAGACAAAGGTTTCAGTGATGATAAGGACTTCTGTCACACTGCAACAAGAGAAGGCAACACATTGTGAAAGTCCATCATTTTTGTTCATTGATTTAAAGAGATTCCTACTATTATTCATTGTTCATTTGTTCCAAAACAGGCAACAAGTTGGCTGACACACTTCTTAAGACAAATATATTCCTAAACTTAACTAGCCAGTGAAATAACATACCAAGCTAGTTGATCATTTCTAAAAGAGTGACTGTATTGCAGTTACCATGACTTACTGTAACTATCAAACTGTTGGAAACAGGAAAAAAAGAAAGAAAGAAGAAGCACAAAGCGGCCTGCAAAACTATGTCTATACTCCTCTAGTGCTACTTAAAGCCATACCTGTCTAGTATCCTTACACAACGTAGGGTTTGAACTGAGTAGGGCCTCCCCCATAAACGAAGTAAGTGGCCCCAACTATAACTTACTGCCGTTCAGCTGAGCGCCGCCATTTTCGAAGCACAAATAAAAGTCTTACGTAAGCCGTAACCGGACTTCCGGTTAGATTACGGAATTCAACGTTAACTCCGCCAGAAATTGAATAAGAAGTTTAAATTGCAGTTTTCTCGAAATAACTGTGCTCAAGTTGGTTAGATTGCCGCTCGTATATTTAGTGAACCAAGCAGCGCCTGCCTATAAACTTGGTACCAAAGTACTCCACGTGAAGTGCTCTACACAGTGGTATAAATAACTCATTTTTCAATTTTTAATGCAATCGGTCCCTTTTCCCAAGTACTGTCACATATACATGTAAGGGGGGTTACCAATGATTTATGTAAAGAAGTGATATTGACAAGTGTTGTTTTTTGTTGTTGTTTTTTTTTCTTTTCTTTTTCCTTCCCTGCATTGCTTATGTCCTGGTAGGGATCAAGGTTTGACCAGCGTCGGCTTCCCCATGGCTCACACCTCCACTGCCCTCACGTCCGTCAAGAGCCGAGCCCTCCTGTCCATCGACGATGCTTCAGATCACCTCCCACGCCCCCCTTCTTTCTCTCATGCATCTTTGAGGAGGAGCAACACTAAAACTGAACCTGCAGTCAGTGGAGGGAATGCACTTATTCTTGGGGAGCAGATGGTCGGGAAGATAAGGAAACTAGGAGAGCTTGTGGGAGGTGTAGAGGAAGGAGGACATGAGGAGGAGTCCTCTGTCAGACACGTGTGCTCGTGTCCACTGGAGACTGGCAGAAATGGAAGTATGAGACACAACCAGACCAGTATACAGATGTAAGTTGGTGGGTGTGGTTATATGGTGTGATAGAAGTATAGAGCCTTAATTCAATGGCATAACTGTATCGAACTAGCAAGTACCCAGCCACACAGTGACACTTGATCTACTAACTTTGCAAATTAGGAATGCAGGAGCATAAAGTATTTTTATCCATTCTTATATTCTCTACCACTTGGTTTAGTTACACCAGCTTCCCTCTCCTGCTCTCTTTCTTCCTGAGCCCTTTCCTCTCCACAGTTCTTTCCTTATGAATCATGGACTCTTCTCCTCCCCTCTCTACCTCTTCCTGCTGCTTTGTAAACACCTCTACTGAATATGATGATGCTTTACCGACCTAGCTAGTGAATAACTCTATATAAATAATATGTTTGTGTGTCAGTAACGACGACCGGCAGTGTGTGTATTCAATGAGCTTAAGCAGTTTGGTAAAGCATCGTCATACTTTGAATGGGTAAGGTGTTGTCCATTCAGTTGAAAGTGATTTATTTTACGTTACACTAAAAGCGGATAGAATAGACAGGGGAAGGCAGCGTAGGTTTTGAAAAGGAAGGTGAAAGTACGAAAGAGAAGGCATGACTAAAATGTGGGTGGAATCGGTGAGGTAAGGCGGCTTAGTAAAATCGCCGAGTAAACACTAGGTGAAATTAAATGAAATTTTCTACGTGTCCGACTCTAAGGGACATTTCCTCCTACAGTTGGGACATGTAGGCAATTCAGTTTTGGCTTAGTGAAAGGTGGCGTAAGTTTAACAAAAGGAAGGTGAAACTACGAAAAAGAAGGCAACATTTTGCAAAGCCTGAAGTCTACAATCATGATAGAAGGACAGAGATTCAGAAGCAGGAGAGATAGACAAAGGAGGTGAAGGGACTCCATGACTCAAGAAGAAAGAGCTGGGAAAAAAGGAAAAGTGGGGGATAAGAAAAGCTGAGATAGTTCAGGAAAAAGAGAGCAGGAGAGGGAAACTGATGTAACCAACCAATGGTAGAGAATGATAACAATGAATAAAAATAACTTATGCTACTGCATTCTTACTGTGCAATACGTCAAGTGCCACTATGTGGCAGGGTACTTGCTAGTTATTCTTAAATACACACCGTCTTGGTCATACTGACACGCAAGCATGTTATAATATAGATTGTATGATTTGTAGGATCAACAAAAACATGATGTCGTGTTTTGAGCTCAAATCTGTGAACACCGGGGTACCGCCTTCTCATGAGGACGTACAATTCACTACAAGAGACAAAGATCAGGTGAGGTGATCGGTGCTAGTGATGGGTAATTATCATCATCATCATCATCATCATCATCACAACTTATTTGTTACTTTTGGTTGTACGGTTGTTTGTTTCAAGCATTGATTCCTGCGTTTTCTCCATTTTTCCTTATAGAATTCCTTGACAATTGTGTCTAATGGATATCCATTGTAAGTTGCAATGCACTTTGTGTGTGTGTGTGTGTGTGTGTGTGTGTGTGTGTGTGAATTCAATATTGTGTCTCTGGTAGACGTACTCCTACAGATTATTTATTCCAAGGAGCTGACAGTTTGTACAGAGAATTTAAAAAGTACATTCCCAGGAACCTGGAGAACTACTACCTTCTCAGCTTCAAAGTATGTTGAGTTTAACCTCTGATAATACATTCTTTATTAGTACAAGAAACTATTATTAATGTGTATGTGTGTGTGTTTGCGCTGTAGGAGCATATCTTATTGCAGCCCACTATGGGGAACTTCAGCGAGCTGCCCCTACTCTCTATCTTCATTCCTGCTGATTCAGGTGCGTATATAGAAGTATGTGTGGTGATTGCAGAAGGCATGACTTTTAATTCATGATAATAATAGTATGCTATTTTAATGGCATTGTAAAGTTGTAAATCACCCTTTACTACATTAAAGATAATAGTGTCTGGTAGCTAAAATTGCTTATAGCCAGCCTAGTTCTTCCTTGTTGTAACATTTATTGTTTGTATGACCAATGGTCCTCCTATAGCTAACATTTGAAATGCCGAGTTAAGTTTAAGTATAAATTTATTTGGCGGTACACTTTTATAAACAGAATATTTCTGAAATTATTATTTAGCCTAAAATGACTATCATTGAAATAACATTTGTTGTTTGTGTGCTTTTTTTTTGTTGTTGTTGTTGTTGCAGACTTCAGTTCTCTGTTACAAATGGACTGTGAAGTGGTAGGCACGAAGATAATCTCGACTGGTAAAGTGTGATACACCGGAGGAGAGAAGCTATAGCGGCAGATTTACACGTTTTTTCATTGTTTCTATGACTTTGGGTTTACATTTACGTACATAACTGCTGGTGGCCAATGAAGTCATCATCACCTCAAGTAACAGTATCACATTCTGAACTATCACTGGTTTTCTATGCATGCTGGACACATTGTGCTACATTAAGATCATCATGATTCTATTGGGCATATTACTCATGATTTATTTTTAAAAAAATAATTGATCTAAAAAATGGCTGTAGTTTAGATGTTTGGTTGAGATGATAAAGGTTGTCCTATTGGGTGAAGGAAATGTCGGTGGAGAGATAAGACTACTGCTACTGCCATACCTGCACACACACAACAACAACAATAAGCAAGTTCACCAAACTGTATGTAAGAGATACACTTCAGAGACTTTAGTTAGAGATATGATTAACACATACCAACTTCAAAGATTTGAAACTTGTGAAATTCTCCACAGTGTTAGCAGCTATCCACATATACCACTTATTACACCACTACCCTCAGACAAATGACACTTCTAGACTGCAGACAAATGACACTTCTAGACTGCAGACAAATGACACTTCTAGACTGCAGACAAATGACACTTCTAGACTGCAGACAAATGACACTTCTAGACTGCAGACAAATGACACTTCTAGACTGCAGACAAATGGACACTTCTAGACTGCAGACAAATGGACACTTCTAGACTGCAGACAAATGACACTTCTAGACTGGTACGAACTAGAGGGGTTAGGTCACACATCATAAAATGTCTAGTGATCATCATTGCATTTCACACTGGGATGATAATAAGCAGTGCTCAATGGGCAGAGGATGCATGAACATCTGTAACTTGACCACTCTGTGTTGGTTTCAACCTTGCAATACATACATCAGGATAACTGGTGGCTAATTCAGAGTGACAACGCTATTTTAAGAACTTCAGTTCCTCAATTTGTGGATGGAAACATTTGCTCTTATTGTGTGTGGACATTGATTAGCTCAGTCTCGCAAGGAAAGCCAGAGAGATGACTGCGAGTGGGGTCAATTCATGCTCGTAGGTCAACATTAAATATGTCATTTGAACTTATACAGCAGGCAGTAACTGATAGTACCAACACCTCCACTTCCAGCTACAGCTTCAGAGGCATGAAGAATCTGAGACGGCCACAGCACACTATAGCTGTGAGCACATAGCAACATGCATTTCAACACAATACACACTTCACCAGTGCTCTTATTTAGCTCCACATTCCCAGACAATATGTAATGTTGGACTGAGTATTGTGTCATAGTTGATCATGAGTATAAAGAGAGTTGCCCAATGGCAAGGCTCTTCCCCACCTGTAACAACTGATCATTCTTGCTTCATTTCTTACTGGTATTAGTTATCAATCTCCCAACTTGGAATTGTGTCCCTGGTATCTATCCTTCGCATCTGTGTGCTAATATTGCAGGGGCCACCTCTTTAATTCCCACATTGAATGAAAATGACGTCTCATAAAGACGCACGGCATGGGTACGTACAAACATACCTTAATGGTGTTGTCCACGGCCCCGGAGTAGACACGCCCACCAGAAGCCAACACGCATGTCACACTTCCCTCGTGTCTGGCGAGAATCTGACCACATGTCATCAGTTCTATGTTCCACACCTACACATGTACACAACACACATGTACACAACACACATGTACATGCACACAACACACATGTACACAACACACATGTACACAACACACATGTACACACCACAACACACATGTACACAACACACATGTGGTGGTGGACTCAATGAAGAGAGAATATCTACAGGTAGATGGATATTATATTAGGAACTCCAACTTAATTGCAATATATGATGACTATTAAACACTAACAGACTCTATAAATAATAATAGACTCTCTGCACTACGCTCCCGTACCAACACTTAGCCCCGCCCTCTCCTACACGATGCTCCCGTACCAACACTTAGCCCCGCCCTCTCCTACACGATGCTCCCGTACCAACACTTAGCCCCGCCCTCTACTATACACACATCTCCATTGCGCCTAATTGAATGTAAACTTGCTCTAAGGTATTGGGTTATATCGTATGTGTATAGCTACATACATGCATGCACTGAGCAGCTCATATCTATATGTACACATGCACAGACTTGTTCAATCCACATGCGCATGTACGAACACGCCCACCAATGTGACCTGTGGTGCATGCACGCTGGAAAGCTCACTCGGATTGTCTTGTCGTAAGAGGCACTGAACAGCCTCATAGTCCCAGCTGTCTTCAACATTGTCAGAGAATACACTATTCCCACGTGACCTGCACACACATATACACACACCACACACACACATATACACACACACACATCAACTGAATGTGAACTGAGAGTATGTCACTCTGTGTAAAAGAGCTCAGGTAGATTGCATGGGTGTAGTCATTCAGGGGAACACGTACACACACGTGTGTGTATGTGTGTGTGTGTGTGTGATGTGTGTATGGTGTGTATTAGGTACCTGACAAAGTTCCGATCTCCTTGAGACTCTGTACTTCCCATACCTGCCACATGTGCACACAAGATGGGAAGATAAGATGGTAAAGAAAGGCAATTACTATATTCATAAAAAGCACACAACAAATTCCTAGCAAATATCAATTCAGATTTCAACTAGCTAGTTCAACATTCTTCATTTACTTCAGGTCCCCTCCTTACAGCTATAACCCCGCCTTAAGCCCTGCCCTCAGAGTCCTTACGTGGATAAGGTTCGCATAGGTTATAACCCCGCCTTAAGCCCTGCCCTCAGAGTCCTTACGTGGATAAGGTTCTCATAGGCTATAACCCCGCCTTAAGCCCTGCCCTCAGAATCCTTACGTGGATAAGGTTCTCATAGGTTATAACCCCGCCTTAAGCCCTGCCCTCAGAGTCCTCACGTGGATAAGGTTCTCATAGGTTATAACCCCGCCTTAAGCCCTGCCCTCAGAGTCCTTACGTGGATAAGGTTCTCATAGGTTATAACCCCGCCTTAAGCCCTGCCCTCAGAATCCTTACGTGGATAAGGTTCTCATAGGTTATAACCCCGCCTTAATCCCTGCCCTCAGAGTCCTTACGTGGATAAGGTTCTCATAGGTTATAACCCCGCCTTAAGCCCTGCCCTCAGAGTCCTTACGTGGATAAGGTTCTCATAGGTTATAACCCCGCCTTAAGCCCTGCCCTCAGAGTCCTTACGTGGATAAGGTTCTCATAGGTTATAACCCCGCCTTAAGCCACGCCCTCAGAGTCCTTACGTGAATAAGGTTCTCATAGGTTATAACCCCGCCTTAAGCCACGCCCTCAGAGTCCTTACGTGGATAAGGTTCTCATAGGTTATAACCCCGCCTTAAGCCCTGCCCTCAGAGTCCTTACGTGGATAAGGTTCTCATAGGTTATAACCCCGCCTTAAGCCCTGCCCTCAGAGTCCTTACGTGAATAAGGTTCTCATAGGTTATAACCCCGCCTTAACCTGCCCTCAGAGTCCTTACGTGAATAAGGTTCTCATAGGTTCCACATACAATGTATCTGTCAGTCACTGCCAGCGAGTACACACTAGCTCCAGCACACTTGAGTACGTGTACAACCTCCAGTGAGTCCAGACTCCAAATCTGACACACACACACACACAAGCAGAAAAATGATAGCTTATCTAATCAATTGTTTCATTCTTATCAACATCTTTGATATATAACTGAGCCGAGAACGTGTTCCACCAGAGTCAGATAACCTCAACCATCGTTGTCCCCCAAACTTTCAATTTTAAAGCAGGGGTGGTTCCAGGGGGAGCCAAGGCCCGTCTCACCACACCCACCAAATCCATCAACATATCAAAATTGTAGAAATCAATAAGACAACTGCATGTTCACGCTTATGTTCTGGATTCAAAATTAATCACATATTATCAATCATTAATACTTCAATAAATTTAGTAAAGATATGTTTGGGCCCTTTCCTGTCATTATAACTGGATCCGCCCCTGTAATAATAACCTAATTCAACTTCTCAGTCAACTCTTTAATTATTCAGTCATTCTCGGTTGATCCCTGAAGAGGACTTCGGCAAGAAGTCAAAATGTCGGGTTAAGTTTTAATTATAACAACATTGGCTATTAGAACGAGTAAATGTACTATTATTATCATTCCTTAATTCCAACATACTACACACCTTGACAGATTGGTATGAGCCAGAATAGAGGAAGTTGCCCTGGGCAACCAGAGCTCTCACCCAGTGGTTCTGACTGGGCAGCTTCTTCACCATCTCCCTCGTCTGAATATTCCACACCTTACCAAATAAGCACGGACGTATGTAAATCACTTAGTGCACACACATCATGCAACACCAAATACCTTGATGGTTTTGAGGGAACCACTGAAGAGGAGCGTGTTAGTACAGGCGAGAGTGCAGACCGGGTCGTCGTGACCTTTAATAGTGTGTACAAGCTTCATCGTGGGGATATGCCACACCTTGATCATCTTGTCTGAAGAACCGGAAAAGAGGAAGTCCCTGCAGTAAAATATAATTCAAATGTATGATACAACCAGCATATCTGTGGTATATATCTTAGGGAACAGGGATATCTTTGGTTAGCCATTGTCTACAGTGCTTCTCCATTAAACTCAGCACAAGCTGTTGATGTTTGGGTAAAATGAGTAAAACTCACTATTTACATGCACAATGAGGGACTTTTTCAGGAAACACAGCAACCAAGAATAACTGGCTAGAGCCCGATTTTGTTGCTGGTTGAATTTCTTTTTAAGAGTTCCCCATTGATGAAAATGAAGCACCCATTCTATACGTAGCGAATTCAATCGAGTTACACCTGAGAGTGTCTCGCTTTTGCTCGCTATCTCACCAACTGTCTCTATGCTGGATCCCAATAGAGTTACACCTGAGAGTGTCTGGCTTTGCTCGCTATCACACCAACTGTCTCTACGCTGGATCCCAATGGAGTTACACCTGAGAGTGTCTGGCTTTGCTCGCTATCTCACCAACTGTCTCTATGCTGGATCCCAATGGAGTTACACCTGAGAGTGTCTGGCTTTTGCTCGCTATCTCACCAACTGTCTCTACGCTGGATCCCAATGGAGTTACACCTGAGAGTGTCTGGCTTTTGCTCGCTATCACACCAACTGTCTCTACGCTGGATCCCAATGGAGTTACACCTGAGAGTGTCTGGCTTTTGCTCGCTATCACACCAACTGTCTCTACGCTGGATCCCACTCAATGTCTCTTACCCGTAAGTGCACACAGCGAGCACAATACCATCATGGGCTGTCAGAGTCTTCGGACCTTGGTACATGTTGCCTATGTCCCATACCTGGATGCACGCACCCACACACACACACAAACATAGACACACATACACACGTGCATGCAGGTTACAAATGAGCCAGAATTATGTTGGCACGGTCACATGACCAGCACATGACTCACCTTAATAGCATTGTCGGATGAGGCACTGAACAGCAAGTCTCTGTTCATACACAAGTCCCATAAAGGTCCCTGTTACGAATGATTGAGTAATAAAATAATAACAACAACAACAACAACAACATGTTATATCTACATACCTTGTGTCCTACGAATGTTCCTTGGCATACAAACTGGTGACGATGGTCTATATCTGAGGTAAACACGAGAAGTGAGAGGTGTCATCCAATGAAGCAAACATAACACCAGTTAACAACATACCAACATCCACTCCAGACTTGACCAGCCTCATGTCATTTTGCTGCACATAAAACAAGTGATCTTACCGCCGTCTGGCATTGTATGTATATTACATGACATTTATGCAGTTCTTACTTACCGCTAGGTTGATCATGCTGACTTTAGTCTGACTCAGGTCTTCCTCTAAAGTAGTCTGGCGTTCCTCAAGGGAGACTAAAGAGTTCAGTCATTAAAATCCATCAATCAATCCATCAATCAATCAATCATTCAGTCAATCAATCAATCATTCAGTCAATCAATCAGTCAATCAATCAATCATTCATTCAATCATTCAGTCAATCAATCAGTCAATCAATCAATCATTCATTCAATCATTCAGTCAATCAATCAGTCAATCAGTCAATCAATCAATCAGTCAATCAATCAATCATTCAATCAATCAATCAATCAATCAGTCAATCAATCAATCATTCAATCAATCAGTCAATCAATCATTCAGTCAATCAATCAGTCAATCAATCAATCATTCAGTCAATCAATCATTCAGTCAATCAATCAGTTAATCAATCATTCAGTCAATCAATCATTCAGTCAACCAATCAATCAGTCAATCAATCAGTCAATCAATCAATCAATCAATCATTCAGTCAATCAATCATTCAGTCAATCAATCAATCATTCAGTCAATCAATCAGTCAATCAATCATTCAGTCAATCAATCATTCAGTCAACCAATCAATCAGTCAATCAATCAATCAGTCAATCAACCAATCAATCAATCATTCAGTCAATCAATCAATCATTCAGTCAATCAATCAATCAATCATTCAGTCAATCAATCATTCAGTCAACCAATCAATCAGTCAATCAATCAGTCAATCAATCAGTCAATCAATCATTCAGTCAACCAATCAATCAGTCAATCAATCAATCAGTCAATCAATCAGTTAATCAATCATTCAGTCAATCAATCAATCAATCAGTCAATCAATCAGCCTACATAACCTTGAACTAAACACAAAGCATCCACCTCTTACCAATCCTCCTGGCTGCTGCCTGTTCATTATCCTCCATGTCCACAATGCGATCCTGTAAAGAAGCGAGGGAGCAAGAGAGCTCATGAATGATGGCATCCTTCTTCTCCACTTCTTCCCTCAGTGCCTGTAACTGGACATCCATCTGACGCCTCAGCTGAACAGACTGCTCCTCCATTTGAGTCAATATACCCTAACACACACACACACACAAATATACACATAATGTACAAACACACATACACACACATACACACATGCCCACACTGACACATGCACAAACAGCACACTTACAAAAACCCATACACAACTCTTGCACATCACATGCATGCACGCACGCACACACACACACACACACAAACACACACACACACCATGGGGTATGGTCCTTGGAAAAATTGCTGCAATAAACTAAACGATCTACTCTCCTATGCTTTGGCATTTTACAATAAGACATAATTTTCTAACCTTCAAACCTTCATAGTCACATGTCTTTAAGTGCTCTTGAACCTCAGCTTGAGTTCCTCTGAAGATACACCTACAACACACACACACACACCTGATAAAATTTCAGATGAAGCACAAATTCTCTAGTTACTGAAGTAGCTACATATTAGTATGAGAACAAAAATAAGACAAATATGTTAGTAGTAGTAGTAGTAGTAGTGGTAGAAGTAGTGGTAGGTAGAAGTAGTAATAGTAGTATTGATGAGGGTGATAGCAACTTAAGTACTAAAGGAACCGGAAATGTGAGATGGAGTCACGGATTGTATCATTTTAGTTGACTAATTAACAAAATGTGTAGCATACTGTTATGAAGATTTTATCACGTTTATATATTTCTATCTTAAATCATCCTCTTATCATTAAATATATAATATAATCAACTTCTGGCAACACAAAAGCAAAAATAGAATAGCAAAATAGAAGCCAGAGACAAGTTGTTTGTAAGTTTTAGTTCAAAGTTCAATTATCCGACACTTAGTCTGACTCAGGAGACTCTGAAGACTCGTACTCAGACAAAGTGGTCTCATCTCCACTCTTCTCTTCAGGAGGCACAGGAGTGTTGGGCTTGGGGATCTCCACAACCTCCAGGTCCTCAACGGCCAAGTCAGATGCCACAGGCACAACGTGGCAACCATCACTGTCATCATCATCTTCAGAGCAAACCTCAATGATAATACCAGACGTCCATTCCTGGCTGGAAAGCTCGATGAATTCTTCTTGATCACCAAACTCATCTTCAGAGAAGTCCTCCTTGTACTCGTTCTCCACGTCACCCAGCAGAAAGGGCTCACTGTAAGACTTGGTAATGTCTGTTTCAGAAGGTCTGCTCTGCCTGTCCAGGTTGGGAGCACTGGTGCTCAGCAGGCAGTACAAGCACCTGCTGGATTCATCTGTCTCCATTTCAGCCATTGATAGATCTTGTATTTATGGCAGGGTAGCTAGTTTCTGTGCAGACAGTGTATTTCACACTTGCAAAAAAAAATTATTACTATGGCAATAACCCCCACCTGGAAAATTAGATTGAATTTACCCCTAATATTTTTGGAGTGGTGCTGCAAAGATTGTGTGTAAGAGAGGGAGGGGACTGAAAGGTTGATTGTATAAGGCTTCATAACTTGAACAGTAGAATTTTAGCTCCAAGAACTTTAGTCCACGAGAAAAAAGAGCAAAAAATGTAGGACTGTAGGACCAGCAAAAAAAAAAAAAGTAGGACGTAAAAAATCTGCTAGGCAGAGGCGGCTGCAGGGTGGCCTGGTTTGCGCCACTAACCCACGAAATGAAGCTGTACCCCCCCAAGGTCTGTAGCTAGTGCAGCAGGTAGGCCCTAAATTAGCCACTAGCAGTAGGAATTATGTGGGGGAAAGCCCCAGAGGTTGGCTGTCCCGCAGCCTAAGTTACGATGGCCATGGAGCAGGTTGGTAAAAGGTCGACATTTTTAGTGAGGGTGCTCACTTTTAGGACGTGAGCGCTAACAACCACAAAGCTATAAAGTGACAAATTAGGATAACCATTTCACACTTCATCCCCAAATCTGACAAGTACCTCATGCTGATGTGCTAAAAGCTATAAATGTAACCCAGGAGCACACTGCCAAACTTACCAATGCTTGGAAGGCTCTGACCTAGTTGTACTAAATGCTTTCCTGCATAAACCACAAGTTTTAGTTGCCTTACATGTATGCCAATATGTATTTGTGGAGGATAGAGGAGGCAGGGAAAAAATGTAAAGCCCTCCCAGCATCAAGGGAGATTATGGAGAGGGCAAAGTTCCCATTACCAAATATTACATAGTTACCATGACGAGCTACAAGGTTTCCTGATAGTGAAAGTTTCAAATTAACTTCAGATGCGACATCATATGGAATACTGATTATTCTTTAGTCCCAAGGGACAACAGTGATATTACTGGAGCACCTCCCCTGTCTGACACCTCACTTCCAACTTCCACCCAGTCTCGTGCCTCACGATGTCCAAAACTCATTAGACCACTCTACCTACTGCGCAAGGCAATAGAATAGGGTTTTCCTGGCAGTGTAATATATTGTCTTCAATCAGTGCACAATCCTGCCACCAAAATCAGCAAAGAACCACACTCCATGTGCTATACACTATACACTCCACAATAGGTAGCAAAGGGACCAACTTGAAATATGAAAACCTCACTCGGCTGCCACAAGGAAGAAATGCTGTAGTTGTGTCAGTGATCCCTCAAGAAAATGCTAGTCTGACCCACAAATATTAATCAAATGACTTTTAATTTGGAAAGTGCTAATTCAGTGAATTTTTATGGTTCTTTTTCTTTCCCTCGCTGCAAGAGCATCATAATTAGAGTCATCATCATCATCATCACCATAACAGCAGATCACACTTCTGAAATAAAATAGCAACCAGCTGATAAAGACACTGGAACACTTGGAATAACTGATTCAAGTCCGTCCGTCCACTTTCAAATGTATAGCATCAGGTTTGCAATTGCGTTCATGACTCCTGGTCAGTGGACCAATGAGTGTTGGTGATGATCACTTAAAATCAGTAGTAAACATTATCACTGATGACAACGGTGAAGTATGTATGTATGTGTGTATGTATATATGTATGTGTGTATGTATGTATGTATGTGTGTATGTATATGTATGTGTGTATATGTGTATGTATGTATGTATGTGTGTGTATGTATGTATGTGTGTGTGTATGTATGTGTGTGTATGTGTGTGTGTGTGTGTGTGTGTGTATGTATTGATGTATTGAACAAAGGTACTAATAAAGGTTCATAATTTGGACGTAAATATATTTGGGCCATTGCAGCATTTACCTCTACTACTTCCATAACTTGAGCCACACCCACCTAGTGATACCATGTAGCTAATTTGGGAATGCAAAAGAAATGAAGCACCAAAGGTGTGAACCCTCAGTGCTACACTAGCTAACTATCGAATCATCTCAGACAGAAAGGATAATCTATTGCTAATTAATCCATATGTGACCGTCTACAGGAAAACCGGGCACAACGCGGCGTGCATAAATATCAAGAAAAGATCGATCGATTTCTTAAAAATGTATTGTTTCAAGCCGACGGAAGGAAACGGTTAGGTCTATTATAGTGGGAACGACTTAAGCTACGACGATAAAACTTGGAGAGCTCAATATCTGGACGCCCGACAACTCTGTAAGTGCAAAAAAAAATTTTTCGAAGGGTGCCGCGTTGTGCCCGGTTTTCCTGTAGACGGTCACATATAAATATAGTTTGAGCAATTAAAATGGTATAAATGTCTTCATAAGAGAAGAAGCTAAACAGGCCACAGACACTCACCTGTATATATTTTCAAACGTGAAACTCCACTTCCAGTTAACTTCCCTGAGCATTAATTTATTTGCTCATGTGATTACAATGTGACGACAGGGATGTTACCCACAATAGCCAGTACCTACGCAGAGCTGATAATTTTGCATTTTCTCCAAAATCAGACAGAATTTTTAAAAAGTAGCACAATAAAAGGTCTTAAATCATCTTTCTCAGTAAGTTCGTACCTACATCAGCAGTTAATTGTCAGTAATCTACAAAAGCAGAGAGTGTGACAGACAGACAAACGGATGACTACTATAACCCTCTCGTGCATGCACGCTCAGGATTAATTATTTTAATATGAGAAATTTTTTTTTAAAAGCTAGCTAGTGTATAGCAGTGCTGAGAGTTCACACCTAAGGCTCTCTCATCTCCTCTTGTAAGTGCAGCACGCAACATTTCTCTGAAATTACAGGCGATAATGTAAGTTGAGCTGACGGGGGTATAAGTAGAGCTCAGATAGTTCAGAAAAAATAGAGCAGGAGAGGGAAACGTATGTAACCTTAACCAATGGTAGAGAATGATAACTGAGCAGGATAACTTGTGCTACTGCATTCTTACTACGTCAAGCGCCACTATGTGGCGGGGTACTTGCTAGTACAAATATAATGTATGAGTTGAATTTTACCACCGGACAATTACTACTGCTTTTTTCTTTTGATTCAGCTGAAAATGTACGTGAGAATTACTTACTTGTACTTGGTGTGGGGACAGGGAGTCTGTTGACACATTATCAAATGATTGGGAAGATCCTACAGAATGTAATAAGGGAAGGAGGAGGACAAGATAACACACAAATATATCTTGCTAGCTTTATTATGCTATATTGTTTTTTTTTTTACAACCTGTCAAAAGTATTGTGACTTAAGTAGCTATGAATGACTCACTACTGGTTAAGGACTGTAAAGTGATTAATTACAAATACAATAAACACGAACAAACTGGTGCATACAACATAATGAATTTTAATGCAGCCAAAAAACTTCCCTTGAATTTGAACAGAGAGCACAATGTTTCACCATTGGTATTCTTAAAATTTTCTACTTAAATTATGCAGTTAACATAATAGCATGAATATAATACAGTTCTGAGGCTGGATTTAGTCTGGTAAAGATTAGCTGAAAACACTAATGGGTCATCATTGTTCATCAATTATGAATTAACACTGTAACTCAATATACTGCTGCTTCTGCAGCACCAAAATATAGGAGAGATACACAAGAACCAGCTAGTTAAAGACTAGCGAGAGATTCTGTTAGAACAAAAGAAAAACAGTCTAGATATCTACTTTTTAAAACTTCGAAATTTCTGGTAACTTTGAAATCTCTGGTAACTTTGAAATCTCTGGTAACTTTGAAATCTCTGGTAACTTTGAAATCTCTGGTAACTTTGAAATCTCTGGTAACTCTTTATGAAAACATCAATATGCTGCTATTGGTTGTGACTTATTGCATAAGTTTAGTAATAGAGCTAACTACTTAGCTACTGGTGTTAGTTGGTAGTACTATAAACACAGAGTAATAGACTAAAGTAAAAAAAAAAATGATGGAAATATATTCAAACAAACAGAATTTGAAAATTTTACACTTAAAACTGTCCTAACCATCTTTTTAGCAATTCGTGCTCTACTGTACGCACGCATATGCAACTCTGTATGTATCATGTGACACACCACACCCACCTTTCTGAGCATCCAGTCACATGATGTGCTGTTAGGACAGGGGACAGGGCAATACTCACACTCTCTCTCATGGGCTCTGTAATACACAAAACACAACACAGCTCTAATACAGTCAGAACTAGACATTTTATTTCGTGCTATGTATGTACTGTAAGTCTATCACTATGGCACCTGAGCTTTTTAAAGTGTAAAAAGTATGGTGTAACTTGGTAATAGGGTTAAAATATATGTATACTATAAATAAGTTAGCCGATGAGGCAGTAACCACTGCTTTTAGAAATCTGACACTCGAGCTGCGGTGTCCAAGCATAGCAAGGATGCTACTTGACACCAAAGATATTTACAACTTTCCAATTCACGATATCCGAGCCCAACTGGTTTAGAATGCAACAACAGCTGAAAATAAGTCACAAACAATAAAGTTTGTGACGATAAAGCTTAGAGCGTAGCAATAAGCGTCCAATTACTCAATTTCTATCCCACAGAGTATGAATCTATGGGAATAGATACACGTAACGACCAATCAGATTGCTCGCATGTGACTAGCTATGTTCTAATGACTAATACACAGATTCCGTTGTAACACTAGTCGTGAGATAATAATGAAATATGAGCTGTCAACTCACTCTCTTTTTGATAACTTGACTATTATCTGGCAGCCTACACACACACACACACACACATAATATACATACATACATACATACACACACATACATACATACACACACATACATATATATACATAAATACATACATCATACATACATACATACACACATACATACATACATACATACACACACATACATACATACATACATACATATATGTGTACAAGATTGACATCAACTACATCTTCATCTCTGACTGTAACTATCTCTATTATCTGTTTCTCACCTTGTTCATCTACCTCATACACACCAGTCCTCTCATTTAATCTGCAGCCATACCGGCAATGAACTCTGAGTTCCCCAACTTCTTCTGCCACCTGCAAATAAAACCACACCCACCAGTCTGTGAACTCGCTGCTGTGAGTATGTGTGTCACACATGTACAATGTTTGTGTATGTGTTTATGTGTGTTAGTGCACGAGAGTCAGATTGTGAGCATTAGTAAGACTCTTATGGGATATTTTATGAACACCAATTAACACATTCCCAGTCAACCACACTTGAACCGTAGAGTGCAAACAAGTAAAAGTCAAGTGAGAAATCCGCCAGACCACGGTAAACTCAGCTCTGCAATATTGACTGTGTTAATTTAATCAACAATGAGATTTTAGAGTAGAATAAAGTGAGAATGAATGAATAAATGAATGAATGAATGAATGAATGAATCTGAATTATCAGACTTCTAAGACAAAAAATAATATCACACTTGAGCGACTTTGTGAAAATTTATTCTATACATCTAAACATTTAAAGTCAACTTGGTTCCCCCCCCTCCCCCCTCCCCTCTCCTCCCCTCTCCCTCCCCTCCCCTCCCCTCTCCTCCCCTCTCCTCCCCCCCCCCCCTCCCCTCCCCTCCCCTCTCCCTCTCCCCTCCCTCGCCTCCCCTCCCCTCCCCTCCCCTCTCTCCCCTCCCCTCCCCTCCCTCTCCTCCCCTCCCCTCCCCCTCCCCTCTCCTCCCCTCCCCTTTCCCCTCCCTCTCCCCTCACCCTCCCCTCTCCTCCCTCTCCTTCCCCTCCCCATCCTCCGCTCTCCCCTCTCCTCCCCTGCTCCTCCCCTCCCCTCCCCTTCTTCCTCCCCTCCCTCCCTCCCCCTCGCCCCTCCCCTCTCCCTCTCCATTCCTCCCCTCCCCTCCCCTGCCCTCTTCCTCTCCGTCCCCGCCCCCTCGCCCCCGTCCCCTCCCCCTCCCCTCTCCTCCCCTGCGATCCTCCCCTCCCTGCTCCCCTCTCCTCCACCTTCCTCCCCTCCCTCCCCTCGTCCTGCCCCTCCCCGCCCTCCCCTCCCCTCCCGTACTTTGTAAGCAGAATGAGTATTCGCACCATTGTTTGCATGTGCACTACGTGGGCGTGCTTGAGTGAGCATGTGTTCGCATGCATGATGTGTGCGTGTGCGTGCAAGCGTCACAACCATACCGCAATGTTCTTGACGAGCAGAGAAAGGGAGACTCCATCTTGTGGACAGTTCACTGCAGGAAGACCAGAAATAAAACATAGAGACAGTCAATACATCCAACAACACTCGCTGTAGGAAATAAAATGCGGGTTCTATTTTTAATAGTAAGGAAGACAAGCCTGCACTAGTCTCCTCCTCGCCTGTCTTGTTGATGGAGCCTACCATGTGACTATCACACATACGCACTTCTCACTTTAATCAATGGAGGTGGGAGGGGGAGGGGGAAAGTCCTGTATAAATGTACACATGTGCAGAAAATTGAAAGTGAAGTTAGCCGTTGAGCGATTACCATATCTTAGAAGTGAGAGCTATTTAATTATCAACGCAGGAGTCACCAAACTATTCTAAGAGGTACATTGCACATGTAAATATGCATTATTGTAATTGCTATATGCGCAGGTGTAATTACATTCCTCCACAAAATATAAGTAAATTTATAATGCAAAAACTTAATATCCTTACAATTGAGCTATAGTTAAAAGCCACACCCACAATTGAGCAGAATGGAAGTGTGAAAATAGTCTTAAAAGTAGGAATTATTTCACTTTTATTAATAGAGCAGATATCTCTGGACTAATATCCAACTTATGCACACAGAGCTAAAGAACAATTATTAACTCAATACTACATGACTTGACAGTGTCTGAAATGGACTGAATATTTAATGAGCAGCTTGACACGAGGGGTTAGCCTATGTAGACAGATGTTATATCTCCATGGTAACCAGATACATACCGCTACTTGACGCTATGCTCAAGGGCAAAGGTTTATCAAGTACCAAATTGTGCCGGAATCTCAGCATGAGAAAGAATGCTCATCATCCTAATCCTGCTCTCCACTGTCTCACATTCTGCCAAGGTTATCACATTAATGTCACGTTATCCAATGTTATCCACAGGATTTATATCTATTTTTAGAACCAAGGTGGTCTAAACAGTTCTTATCTATTTTTAGACATACAATGATTCACTGCAGAAATTATAATGCATGTTTTTTCCATTCTTATACTTCACATATAGAGATGGGAAGAGAATACATCTTCATGAATTATATGTAATAAAATGTCTCCTAGATTTATCTTTAAATAGTTAATGAAGTGAAGTAAAAACAATCTCGCACATAAGAAAGTTTCTCACAAACTATAAGTAATGAATTACAGGATATCTCACTCTTCCAACTCTACCAAACCACACCCACTAATTCTCCACACTTAATTACGTTGTTGTACTCTACTAAACATCACGCAAAGTTCAACACGCTCACTTCTGACATCCGTTGGAACACATTGCTGGCAGAAGGTGTGCTGGACAAGGAGAAAAACAAGATAAAATACATCATCTCACATCTGATCTCATCTCATTTAAATATAGTGAAATAATCATAATTATGGAATCAGACACTAAATTGCCCCACTAAGTTACTAAGTTGAATACATTCCTCAAGAGGTAAAAAGTATGTTGTGCTAAGTGGAAATAAGGATAATAAAAAAACAAGCTCTAAGCTTGTTTAAAAAATGTATTAATCCACCCACTATGACATCATTAGAACTTTTCAAACCACTAGCTACTTAAGGGTAATTAACACTCATTAAACCGCCGCCTACCGAAGAAGGGATAAACAAGGTGCTCTCGCACGTACACCTCCTTACCCCACAGGAAGCGATGAAAGGTTCCCTGAACACTTGACCACACAGAGTGCAGAACACCTTTAAAGACTTAGAGCTCTCCTCAGCGAAGATTAGCACATCCTGCAAAATAAAACGGGTTCACAAGGACGCTGCGGTTAGGAGCCATACGAGCTGCCAAGTTGGCCGTGGGGCCTATTGTCCGGTACCTTAACAGAAGGGTTTTCTAATGCCATTTAGCCATTAATTGTTATGAGGTGAATAGTAGAAATGATCATAATAGTGTTCTTCGTAAAAGTGGTCGTAATAAATGAATATTTAAGGGGTGTGGTTTCCCGGTGCGCTTTAATTGCCGTAGTCTGCGAACGTGTTCAGTGTTCACCGAGAAGAAATTACTAATTAGGGAATTTGTTTTAGTTGTTTAGAAGTCTGGCTTGGTTGACCTAGATTGGTATAAGGATGGAAACAGTAAGAAAATTCAGTGTTTACACATAACTAGCTTAATCCTTTTTTATCTCGGACGCAGGAATACACGGACGAATTGAAGAAGTTGCTGGATATAGCCAGACACCCACGCACTCAGTCTCTCTTGCGGAATGCTTTAGCAGAGGTAGAGACTGTTGCCAGCGCAGCTGGTGAACCCAGCAAGAGCGAGACGAAACTGAGTACTCCTAAACTGTCTACTCCAGAACAGTCCTCAGCAGCAGTTAATGGTGTTACTGGTAAAGTGACGACGAAACCGAGCAAAAATTTGATCCGTATCACAAACTATGGTAAGAATAAACTGAATCTGGTGTAGCTACTTTATAGTGAGACCAACTAGAAGTACTTCATGAAAATACTTAGTTGGATAGGGGATTTCCTGGGGTTTCCCCCTTAATCTTGTGAGCAGCATTATTATGTGATGATAATAGGACATTTTCAATTACCTTTTCCTCGATAACTTGGAATTAAATGATACAACTGATTTGTGGGTAACTGTATTTTATATGACCCTTATATTGGTATTTTAAAATCACCAATTTTTTTTGTGCTCATTTTGAATCCTTGCCATTAATAATACTGGAAGGAATCATTGGTATGCATGAATTATATGTAGCAAAGAAGGCACCTTACCTTACTACCTCTAGATCGTGGAAGAATACCCAGGTTAGGATTAGGGCCAGTCATGCTGGTGTGTAATTGTAAAGTGGTATATGCTCCGTTATTAGTTGTTGTTAGTTGTTGTTGTTTTCTATTTTGAGATTGTTCTGTTTTAACGTACATGTACAATGACATTAACGGTATCTGTAGCAAATAGCCAATCTCAGAGTCTCACTTACATGGTAGTAGGTGTAGTAGCTGCTGCGGGCTCAGGTAGACTGTTAAGCTCACGTACCTTCAATCCAATGGAGTGCCACTACCAGTCTTTGTGTCGGATATACTTTTATGTCAGTCTGGGGCATAACTCCCGGGCTGGAAGAATTGAGAGTTGAAGGACCAGCTCTGGTATGTAGCCTGAGCAGTAGAATAAGTGAGCTTCACCCAGAATTAATGATACAAGTCAATGTAGTATAATCTTTAACATTATGGTAAAATGGCAAAACTGACAAAAAATATCGAGGAAGTTTGACGAGGTTGGACAATTCCTGCTAAAAAGCCTCGGGGAATTTAGCTTCACTGGACCTGTTGGCACACGGCAGACTGGCTACTAGGAACTGTAGAGGCTGTAGTCTTGTCAGGTCAAACCAAGACAATGTCCGTAACTGAAATATGGCTTAGCAGGTGTTCTTTGCTACATGGTTAATGCCACTGGCTATTAGTACATAGCTCTCATAATTACACTATTTGGATAACATTGGAAATTGGAGTTGTAACGTATTCTTATTTTATCAGTATAATTGATAATAATGATGGATATACAGGTAATCTAAAGGAATGAATAATTGGAGAAAATAATTAAATATTGATTGACAGTACTATAAAGATTCTGTTGAAACATCATGAATAATATTAGCATGAATTATAGAATGGACTACAGATTGGATATAGAATGGAATGAAATATAGAATGGAACACAGAATGGAATGTAGAATAGATAATGTACTTAATTTTGCAAGAACTTCAATTGGTGGATCTGCAATTTTCAATTTTAAAATTAAAGTGTAGTTTAATGATTTGAGTTGTCATATTAAATAGAGGATTTGTGATTTGTTGTTGTTGTTGTTGTTGTTGTTTGGTCTATTGCTAGGGTGGGACCAGTCAGAGAAGTATGTGAAGATCTACATCCATGACATGGAAGGAGCTAAGAATGAACACATCCACACGGAATTAGATACCAGGTGATAGTGGACCAGCAGAGTGTGTGTGTGTGTGTGTGGACTAATTCTTTTTTTATTTAAAGAATTATTTTTTAAGAAGTAATTTTGGTCACTGTGTCCATTTAGAAGCATTAGATAGTATTTTTAACTCCCCCCACTTCCAACAAATATATTAGGTTAGTATGGTGTTATTCCTTGACACTAAATAAGTTAAATTGTGGGATATAAGCTTGTCATTAGACATTCTCAGTTCTAGTCCCTCCTTCATGTGTATCAACAGCTGGTGAAGTTGGGAAATAAGCTGTTTTCTACATTGTCCAGACTCTCTTACACATGTAGTGTAGGTAATAATAATAATTTGTCTGATTATTGAATTCTCTCTCTCTCTCTCCTTTGAGTAAGTGGGTCATGTGAGCCTTTTGTTGTTGTTGCTTTTGTTTTGTTTTTAATTTTGATCAGAGATATCAAAGTGGAGATCTTGGATGTATCTGGTAAAAACTACACATTCAGTATCAATAATCTTTGTGGCGATATCTTACCAGAGCAGAGCTCAGCCAAGGTCAGAATACAAATATACATCTAATGTCAGCAATTATGTTTAGATTCTGTGAATAATGGCAGAGATATGAAGTTTTACTATAACTACTTTTCCAATATATAGTGTAGGTACCTATTCATTTTCATGTATTGAGTTTGGTCAAGAAAAGCAGGAGTTGAATTTATGTATGTATAAGACATGAAATTTTGTCATCATCACCCCTGTGTGTGTGTGTGTGTGTGTGTGTGTGTGTGGTGTGTGTGTGTGTGTGTGTGTAGGCTAAGAGTGGCATGGTCATCCTCAGTCTGCGTACTAAAACGTCAGTGAAGTGGCAGTTCCTCACAGCTAGGGAGAAGAAGCTCAAGGACATCCATGAGTAAGTTGACATCAGGTAGTCAAATAATAATAATAACTAGTGATACGCTTGAGCACAAATGGCGAGTGAGCCTAAAACAATACTTATACTTAAAAGTTTGATTTTAACTTTAACACACTCAAACTACTAAAAAAAAAAAAAGGTCCTTTTTTTTATTTTTTAATTACACATATATGGTAAAGGGATTCAATGTCATAGTAACCACTTCCCGCACTCTTTGAATTGAAAAAAAAATAATAATAATAAAGCAACAAAAAACAAGTCACACTATTTAAACATTTTTTTTTGTGATATTCTAAGTAGTAGTTGTAACACACAATACTTTCACACAACTGAACATACCTACACAAAGACTTACCTTCATGGTTAGTCTAGTGGTCAATGAATTTTCAAGTAAATACTGTTGCGTAGGGCTTATATAACTATGACAAATAGTGTATTAACTTACTACCGCCACTACCTCGAATAGAAATGGAACTCCGGTAAGTTTTTGAGTTTTAACTGCACCCGCAAAAGAATTCAAAACGCTAAACAATTCAATTTCTAGGGTGATACGGGTAATGATTGACAAACCAGAGGATTCCGTTTAGTGAAGTTTTGGATGGGGTTGACCACCACACTAAAAACACCAGGGTCAAAGTACAAAAATGGCATACATGTACGTATGTCCAAACATTATATATAAACAAATATCCCTGATAGTGTCTCGCTCACTCGTCAATAATAATAATGAATTTAACTGTTGGGCAGTATGCGTAATATTCACTTCTCAGCTGGAGCAGATAGGGAAGAAAGGGGCGTGTCAAAGATAAATTGTATGTTGTTTATTTCTTCATTACCTGCTGAGACTTATGTTTTTGTTTTGCAGTCAGAAAGCGAAGTTGACAGATGCAGACAAAGACGATCCCTCTAAGAGCATCATGAACATAATGAAGCAGATGTATCAAAATGGCGATGCTGAGATGAAGAGAACCATAGCCAAGTCTTGGCAAGAGGCTCAGGACAAAAGGATGAAGGGCAGTGACGAATTGGATTTCTGAAGCAATGAAGACTGATGTATCTATCAATTTGTGTTTTGTTATGTATTCATTTGCCGAAAAGTATAAATACTCGTTATAAGTGTTGTGTTTGAATCGTTAGAGTACGAGCAAGAAACGGTACAGTGTCGTTATTTGTATACGTACAAGCCTCTGACTAGTATTTGTGGGTAGTGATCGCCAGTTTGTCAATTCCGAAGCTAGAACGACTGCTAAGCGTGTCCTCCAGGGAGAGTGCGTATAACAAATTCAGTCGCAATGGCTGGCAGAAGGCCACGATCTGACTTCGGTGAGTTTAGGTGTCACTCTAGGAGACACTAGCAGCTCCTGTGCAGGGTGAGAATAGTAACCACAGGGTTTTATGGAAGGTAGAATCTTGACACTGAACATTTGAGATGCTTCAGTGAAGAGGTGCTAAAACAAAACACTATTGAATATTTTGATGACCATTACCGATTTTTATTTGCCATTTGAAATGTTTGTGCACTGATACATGTACTGTATGTTGTAGCATTGTTCAATTGTCAGTAGCGTTAATAGCTAAAGCAACAGAATGATGTATGCGAAACTATCTCAGGGCAAGATCTGTTTGTGGGTGTGTTGATTTAGTTGAGATGGGCGTGGCTGCCCTGCCCCCACACGCCAAGGTGGTGGTGAACGTCGAGAATCCTTGCTCTTCTCTGTGCACTAACACCAACAAGAATCTGCTGGCAGTAGTGGGGAGGAAAGGTGAGAAGATGGGAATGGATGCAATTTGGAGAGTTTGCAGTAGATTGCTAGGTTTGAAGTTTGGATAGCTCTTATACTTTGGAGCCTTGATGCTGAGAAGGTGTTGGGTTTGGCATTTCAGGCGATTCAGTGTTACTGTGTTCCATCTTGAGTTCAAGGTCACAACCAATAATACTATTGTGAAGATATCTCAGCATATATGTATATGTATTTGTTAAAATGGAAGATGTGGTGTATTTCATACTTTACTTTCCCATTTAGTATTTAAGATCCTGAAACTGTCTCCGGATAAGATTGAGTGTGCCTTGAATCTCAGAGATCTTCCTCACAAGCAAGTCAATCTCAAGTTCAGCAGCAACGACGTCCAGTGGAACCCGAAAGAAGGTGGGTGTGACTGATGAAAGAAGGTGGGTGTGACTGATGAAAGGGGGTGGGCGTGTGAAAATAAATATATATCTAATGAGAGGTGGTGGAGGACATTGAGGCTTTTGGACATTGTCTCTGTTCTTAATTTTTCTATTACAGTGTGTGCATATGTGTTGGTTTGTTGTGTGTATGTGTGTTTGTTGTGTGTATGTGTGTTTGTTGTGTGTATGTGTGTTTGTTGTGTGTATGTGTGTTTGTTGTGTGTATGTGTGTTTGTTGGGTGTATGTGTGCGTATATGTGTGTGTTTAGACCATCAGTTGGCCACAGCCCCTACTAATGGCAGTGTTGTCTTGTGGAATATTGAGAAAAGAACCAAGTCTAAGCTAGGTGAGTTTTAACATACACACGCGCACACATACACACACACACAAACACACACACACGCTCTACTTCATTCACTGCCACAAGAGAGCTATTATTTCAAGTGTCTTTGACATCCTCTCTTGCTATCTTTGCTGTCAACTAACCTTTCTCATCAGTGGTCACATGAACCAGTTTCTTCACTAAGTGGTGAGGCTAAAACTTGGTTCATACGTCACTGTCTATAGTCTATAGAAAATCAGGCACTAGGTGGGCCCCATAAAAAATTTTTTTTTTTTTTTTTTGCACCGACGCTTTCGTCTGTATCCAAACAAGCATTATGTCATGGCTTAATCATTACTGATGCACATGCACGCCCTAACTGCTTCAATCTACAGGCTTCTGTAATTCATTTTTGTGGAATAACTAGATCCTGTCCCAGCGTTTATTATGTATGTTGTGTTGTGCCTGACATGTATTCCTGTGCACTGGCTGTGTGGTGCAGTGGTTGTGTCCTTGGCTCAGAGCCTGAGGTCCTGAGTTCAAGCCCCAGCAATTTTCCACCTTTTTTTCCATCTGCCTCCCACCAGTCCACCCAGCTGTGGATTGGGTACCTGGCATTTATTTGTTGGGGTGCAAATTCAAGGCCTTTTCTCATGAAACAGCAATGGTCCAGGTGGTACTTTGGGTGCCCACACCACTTGCTGTGAGGAAAGGCCTATTCTCCTGCGAGTTCCTAGCCTGGCTCCAGGAGCTTTTCTTGCACGGCTCATAGTGCCTGATTAGTGCACAGACATCCTGGCTCTGCCAGGTGAGCATAATCACTAGCAGTTGCAATAGAATTTGCATATACATGTAGTTTCACAGGTTAATTTCATCCACACCACATCAAGTTTCCAGTCCTTCAATGTCCTATCTTATTATATTAGCGTACATGTTGTGTTTGTACGCAGACCACGCCTTCGATGATTACCACCAGCGCGCAGTGAACAAACTGAGTTTCCACCAGAGAGAGCCCAACCTTCTCCTGAGTGGTTCCCAAGACAACACAATGAGGATGTTTGTGAGTGACATACATTCACATGTGCACACACATAGTGTGCTTCTGCCTGTGGCGTAATCGTGTTATCACAGGCTTCAGCTCATTTAAACCACTTGGTATCTTGCAGAGCACCCATTTCTACTATCATACCATGCCAACTCCCTCACAACCAAACCCACCTTTCTCTCCTCTCCCCTCTCAGTGCCCGACTAGCTACCTCAACAGGACCCTCTGTGTCTACCATCACTCTCACATTCCAAGTTCCCAATCTCCACACATTCTTCCTATTTTTAGCTCTTTTCTTAGCATTCCCTATTCTATGTGCTATTTCTGCCCTGAGCAATGTGCAAATTCTCTGCAGGGGAACAAGTTTGGCACACGTACGTTGTGTGACATCATTGCACGATGTCCTGAATGTAATACACGAGATTCCAAACTCGCGAGAGTAGTTTTAGCTGTACGCTGCCCATCCCCAACCGGCAGAGGTAGTGACATACACATGCACACACTCACCTTTGTTGTTGTTGTTGTTTTTGTGGGTGTGTTTGTGTAATATTAGTGTGTTCCTGTTATGTTTGTATGTGTGTTAGGATACACGAGCTCGCGAGTGTGTGCAGTTATTCAAAGGACCAGACAGTGTCAGAGATGTAAAGGTAAGGAATACCATAGTTACTTACTAGCATCAAGTGGCATCAGGTAAGGGATGACAGGTGAAGTATACCACTGTGCACATGTAGGTGTACCACAATAGTAGTGGAGGATTTTGTTGGGTAGGACACATGATTAACTTAATGATAGGGGTTTCATATTGTATTTGATGGTACAGTTTCCAACTCAAGTATCCAATGACAACCAGTTTGCTGCCTGCTATGACAACGGAGTGTTACATGTAAGTTCTGGCTAGTCTGTGCATAGGAACAGCTTTTCAAATAGAGCATATCTATTCAAATAATAGTATATCCAGTTTTTATATTTTATCCGACATTCAATGAACTATAAACTTGATACATAGGAACAGGTTTAAGATGTTATAGTACTTGTTGTCTCTCTGTTGGGTAGATATGGGATCGTCGTCGTGGCGAGCACCCCCTGAAGCAGCAGCCGTGCCACAATGGGCCGGTGTATTGCTGCGAGTGGCACCCGGAGAAAGAGAACAGCATACTCACTGCCGGCAGGGACATGATGATTAAGGTCAGAGGTCAAGGTGCAAAGGTCGAGGGGCTATTGTATTTTGGCACTTTTTTTTTTCCTTCACCAAATGAAATGAGTTGTCTCATGAACTTTGACCTACTTCTAGTAGAGTTATATCTGTATTCTTCTGTAATTGTTAAGTCCACTCTTTCAACTTGTCTCGTTTTGTGGCATCTTTTTTAGGGTTTCAGCATCGAAGGTCGTCTGCGAGAAATCTTCACCATCTCTACACGAGTGTCAGTGGCACGTGCCAAATGGAGGCCAGGACACAAGAGCCAAGTGACAAGGTGAAAGGTCATTCAGTGCGGGTGGGTGTTGGAGCAGCTGTTCTTTAGCACAAGATACTTCTTATCTTTCCACCCACGTGTGATTTAATTTAGCTGTCTTACTCGCTCACTAATTAGAATTATTGATCTTTTCTTTCCTGTCTGTGCAGTTGCTCTCACTTCCTGGATACCACCGTCCTCCTGTGGGACAACAGGAGACCTTTCATCCCCTACGCTTCCTTCTCTGAACACACTGATGATGTAACAGGTAAGGGGTCCACTAATTGTGTGCCCATTGGCAGCACTAGTACTTCAGTATAACTTCAGTATACAATATATATAGAGAGGGAGAGAGAGAAGTTTATAATTAAAGTTATACCGGGAATATTTCTTGTTCTGGTACATTTATATAATAATACGCTTGTGTGTTGGTAGTAACAGTGACGACCGACGGTGTGTATTCATGAATAATTCATGAACTTAAACCGGTTTGGTAAAGCAGCGCCATCTCATGGTTGGTAAAGCATCGTCATCTCATGGTTGGTAAAGTATCACCGTCTCAAGATTGTAAAGTATCGCCATCTCATGATTGGTAAAGTGTCGTCACATTCAGTCGAAGGTGATTAATTCTGAAAAGCAGGTGCAATAGTCGAGGGAAGGCGGAGTAGGTTTAAAAAAGGAAGGCGAAAGTATGAAAGAGAAGGTAAAAGGTGATTAATGGTAACAAAAAAGCTGGTGGAATCGATGAGTAATGGCGGGGGTTAGTTTCCTTAAGGAAGGCGAAAGTATGAAAAAGAAGACATAAGTTTCGAAACTTAAGTTCACAATCATGATAGTAGGACAGAAATTCAGAGGCAGGAGAGATAGGCAAAGGAAGAGGAGATTCCATGACTCAAGAAGAAGGAGCTGAAGAAAGGAAAGGTGGGGGATAAGAAAAGCTGAGATAGTTCAGAAAAAAGAGAGCAAGAGAGGGAAACTTATGTATGCATAATGATAACTGAGCAAGAGAACTTGTGCTACTGCATTCTTACTTTGCAATATGGCAAGTGCCACTATGTGGCTGGGTACTTGTTAATACATATTACTCATCCACTTCCTTTGCTAGACCATCTATTCTGTGGATACCCAGCTCAGCTGTGAGTGCACTCACTCCCAGTATCAGAGTCCTTCACTTGAATTGTATCAAAGCTTATCAGTTGTTCTGGTCATCAATTCATAGTACGGTGCATAATTTGCCCATTGAAAAGGCAGGTGGAATGTAGCAGCTGTTCAATTGAAATAGCACCAGAAATGTGAAGTGACACAGGGACAGCGGAGTAGCATGGTAGCTGAGTGGAATGGTACGGGCAAACTCACATGCGTGCAGCACTAGCCTTGGAAACGTACATTTTGAGTAGTTTCTTATTGGAGGTTGTGCTATGGGTGAGGTTCAGTTTTTTTTTAGTCCAACATTTAATTAAACAAGAATGACGGAATCGATACACTCGGCATCGTTACACAAGGTGTCAATTTTTGACCACACCCCTTACATAATAAGCACGTGATATTTATGACCCTAGCATCTGTGGGTATTGTAGTTTTAGTTAGTTCAACTACTTCAACTTGGTGAACTCGTTGCAACAATTATTATAGGCAGAAATAATCAAATTAGGGTGTTTATTATTGTTGTTGTTGTTGTTTAGCTGTTTACATGCTCCTATGAAAATGGTTCCCCCCCCCTGAAAATTATTATGACCTTTATGGTGACATCTGCTACAAAATTTTCATCAATTTCATGGAAATGGGAAACCCTCCTGAAATTTCAAAAATGTTGATTTGACGCCTCTCAAGTTTGGTCCTATAAAATGCCCTCAGGTGTATTGTGTGTAGCATTTATTAAAGCAAACACAAACAAGTAAATCAAGTGACAGTCTTTTTAATGTTGTTGTCACTAATTCGAGGACTATAATTTCTCGAATACAAACAACTCTCTGATGTCTACTCTTCATTTCTTCTTTTCTTTCTCCTTCTCCTCTCTTTCATTCCATCTTCCCAACTTTCAGATTTCCTATGGCTGAGTGATGAGGTGCTCATTACTTGCTCTAAAGATGGCAAGCTAGTACAGCAACTCTTCTCTGATGCCCAGAAACCCATAGAGAAGGCTGTGAGTCTCTTACTGTATCTCGTGCTGCTGAATGGGAGAGTTTGTTGGTGTTGGTGGGAGGGGTGTGTGTGTGTGTGTGTGTGTGTGTGTGTGTGTGTGTGTGTGTGTGTGTGTACGCGTGTTTCATTTGCTGAAAATGAACTTGATGAGTTGGATTATAAAAGTTGTTCAAAATGTTTGGCGGAACTAGAGGAAGAAGGGCGTGGCAGGCTGAACCAGTGAGGGGGTAGATGGGCGTGGCCGGAACTAGTGAGGGGATAGATGTAGTGTGTGTGTGTATGTATGTATGTGTGTGTGTGTATGTATGTGTGTATGTATATATATGTGACCGTCTATAGGAAAACCAGGCACAACGCGGCACCCTTCGAAAAAATTTTTTTTTGCACTTACAGAGTTGTCGGCGTCCAGATATTGAGCTCTCCAAGTTTTATCGTCGTAGCTTAAGTCGTTCCCACTATAATAGACCTAACCGTTCCCTTCCGTAGGCTTGAAACAATACATTTTTAAGAAATCGATCGATCTTTTCTCGATATTTACGCACGTCGCGTTGTGCCCAGTTTTCCTGTAGACGGTCACATATATATTATGTATGTATGTGTGAGTGTGTATGTATGTATGTGTGAGTGTGAGTGTGCATGTGTTGATCCGTTGTTCCGTGTTCCCAGTCTCCTGTAGGTTTGTCCTTCAGACCAGATGGAGCTCTGGCTCATTCCTGCAGTGAGAACTTGGCCAGAAGGAACAAGTCCAGCAATGCCAGGTGACGAGCTGTTGGATATTTGTTATCTGTATGTCAGGGCGCGTGCTAATGAATGCAGTCATGTGACTTAAGACTCCACCCTAGTGGGTGGATTACTTGTGGTGTGAGTGGGTTGGAATGGCGCATACCCACATACGTATGTAGTCGTTTAGCATCTGCAAACATACATCTGCTAGTCCGGCGTACCTAAGATGTCAGTCTCTGAGATCCTTCTTCTTAAGTTGGTATATTATTACACTTCTGCTGTGGATTGAGGAACTGATTGAGTCTTTTCTCCCTGTAAAATAGTTGACTCCATTTTAAGGTATTGATTTGAAGTACTATATTATGTTTTCTCATTAGTGGAATATTTCCTTTAAAGCACAAAATGAAATTGCAGTAGAAGTTCATAATGTGCGGTAAGAAACAGATAGTTTCTTTTCTAACATTATAGTACTGAACAGTTTTGTGGTGAGGGAATAGAAGATGGAGTTGTTAGATGCTGATGTGAGGGAGCCTGAGGAGTGAGGGTATCAGTGAGCTCCTTCAGTTCTCTGTCTTTGAATTGGATGTTGTTGGGAAACCAGCCATTTTTATATTGAAATCAATTCTGCTTGCTACCGAAGATAACTAGTTTCTCTCCTTTTAGGCCATTAACATTCGACTCCTGAGAAGTTTTTTCTTTGTGAGCAAATAAGCCATCTATTGGCTTATTTCTGCCATCTCTTTATTTGCTCCCATTACCACGTCATATTCTCGTCTTTTCAAATGCTAGCAATGGAGGAGTTCGTATATACATACATACATTCATACATACATACATACATACATACATTCATACGTACATACATACATACATAGTGATGTTTTGTTGATGTTTGTAATTTGAGAATGGTGCAAAAGCATTCCTTTCTGTTGATCGTTTCCTTTAAGGGATCCCTTGATAAGACAAGCCTGTTTATCTTTCAGTGTGTGGAGAAAGTGTACATCCATGAGAGTAGTCCTGCATTGCAAACGAATAGTCTAAACTTCTTTTCTCATGCTCTGGGTGTCTTCTGGTCATTCTGGAGTCACACTATGGCCAAGCACTCAGTCACTAAACTGAGCCTCAAGCAGCTAAAGGCAGAGGTCACTTGTGCCCTGTGTTCTGATGGCTATTCGGAGCCTAAAGTCCTCTCTTGTCTGCACATTTACTGCAAGGATTGCATCGTGAAGCTCGCACTAGAAGATGGCATGAGTAAACCCTTCTCTTGCCCCAAGTGTGCATGCGAGACTGTTCTTCCTGAAGTGGGCGTGGCAGGTCTCAAGTCTGCCTCCTTCATTGATCGCTTCAAGTGTAACCTAACGGCACTTGAGAGAACGTTTAATGCCGGAGATTTGAAGTGTGAGGCGTGTAATTCGGGGGAAATTGCAGAGTCATTCTGTCGCCAGTGCTCCCTGTTTATCTGCACCTGGTGTGTCGAGTCTCACAAAAAAATGGCCGCCATTTTCTCGGGCCACGAGGTGATATCAGTGCAAGATATGAGAGAAGGAAGCGCGGAGGCCGTCATTCCATTGGGCGTGGCCTCTCCTGGGAAATGTGGAGTTCACAACGAGGAGTTGAAGGTGTATTGTTTCCAGTGTGACTCCCTCATATGTCGAGACTGTACGGTCGTGGATCACAGGGACCACAAGTTTCAATTCTGTGCCGTCGCGGCTCCCGAGGCGAAGAAGGATCTAGCCAGGGACCTGAAGCCTCTAGTGGAGGCAGGTGAGCGGCTGTCTCTTGCGGTGGAGGATGTGCGGTCCACTGTACAAATGGTGGCCGATCAAGACTTGATCATAGTCAAGAGCATCAATATTGCGTTTGATGAACTTATCAAGATAGTGGAGAAGAGGCGGGAAGAATTATTGGAAGACGCTGGGAGGAGGGCTAGGAATAAGACTCACAAGTTAGCCACTCAAGAAAAGATGCTGGCTCTGGCTCAAGAAAGGGTCAAAGGTGTCGTCAGTTACGCCGAGCGGTGCATTCTGTACTTTACCAACTGTGAAGTGATGGGCATCCACTCTGTGATCCAGAGGAAGATAGAAATGGAAGGAAGCCGGAAGTCGTTGAGCAGCACGGCCACAAAGCCCGTGGAGAAAGCAGACATTGGAGCAGAGGCGGATTGTTTTGCAGAGATGGAGAAACTCTTACGGACTAGGACACGCATCGTTAAACTTGCTAGTCCGCACTCTGAAATGAGGGAAGGGATGAGGATGGTTCAGCAAGACGATAAAGTTGAAGTCATCCTCTCCGACTCCTCCATTACTGAAGTGCTGCAGTCTGGGGGCGGGGCTGATGTCGTTTGCTTGTTGAGGTCCCTTGTCGATAGCAAATCAATAATCAAATGCGATGTCGACCTATTGGAATCCGGTGAATGCCGCGTCTGCTGTACGCCCGTTGTGCGAGGACGTCACAGGCTGACGGTCGTTGTTGACGGACATCACGTCACCGGCAGTCCCTTCTCCATGTTTGTCACCGCCCATCCGTCCCAGCTCGGCCAGCCGGTATACGTCCTAGATGATGTGCACGGAGTATGCAGTGTGGCGTTCACTGCTTCCTCGACAGTCGTGCTGGCCACTGACGGTACACGACAGTCACTGAAATATTACAAGAACGGCAAATTCCTGAAAAGTGTCAGCATAGAAGAGAAGCCGCAGCAAGGCTTGGTGGAGCTAGAGGCCATTGCTGTGGATGAAAGGAATTTCATTTATGCTACTTGTGTCAATTCTGAACTTATTCTCAAGTTGAGCGAGGGAGGAAAGATTGTGAAAGTTGCCGATGGTATCCAGGGAGACCAGGTTGCCAGGGGCTACTGCGGGCTGTCAGTGTTGAAGGAGGAAGTGGTGGTGTGTCTTCGCTCCAGAGAAGGCACCATTGTGGTGTACAGCACTGATCTAGAGTACAAGAGGAAAGTCGTGGTTAAAGGTGCCGGCAAGTTGCAAGGCATCTGTACCAACCCTCAGGGCACACTGTTCGTCGCTGATTCTGACAATCATTGTGTTTATTCCATCGGTCTCCATGGCGACGTACTACACTCTGTGCAGTGCTGCATGCTGGACGAGAACCAAGTGAAAACCTTGCTGGTCCCCTCAGGGTTCTGTGTCTCCAGGTACCACGTGTACGTGGGCGTTAGTTCGTGGCGTACGAACATTCATGGAGTGTTTGTGTTCACTCTGGAAGGAGAGTATGTAGTGTCGTATCAGGACATCAAGCCATGGGCACTCCACATGGATGGTGATGGCTTCATCTATGTGTGTGACTATGAGAAAGACGCTGTCTTAATGCTTTAGTATGTCGTGAATTATTCATATTCTGTTCTCTGGGCACGGGATTGAATTTGAGGCTTTGTTGCTGCTATTAGTATTATTATTTATTAATTATTATTATTATTATTATTGTTATAATTATTTATTATTTATTAATTATAAATTATTATTATTATTGTTATTATTATTTATTATTATTATTATTATTATTTATTATTATTTATTACTATTATTATTATTATTATTATTATTCAGCGAAGCGAGCGGAGCTGACTTATTAATGAGTCCGCGATATATATATATATTTTTTATTTGTTATTTTTTTTGTTTTGTTTTTTTGTTAGGTCTAGGAATTGTTTTTGTTCTTGCGTGGGCGTACGTGTGCACATTTTCTCCTACGCGCTTGCGCGGGCCGGGTAACCTTCTTAGCAACATTTTGTTTTGTTTACCCGCCGTATGAAGTAGCGATGCCCAGTGAAACAAATTCTGCGAAAGAGAGACAAAACGTTAGAAATGCTCGGTCAAGAGCTTTGAGGGCGTTAGAAACTCCTGAAGAAAAATTAGTAATGAGAGCGATAAGAAATGAAAAAGACAGGGCAAGGAGGAGGAGAGCTAAAACGAAACAGAAACAGGTAGCAAAGTAAAGAATCTTTCTTTTTGAAAAGCCATTAAATGTTCCTAGCCACACCAAGCATGCATGGAATAGCTGCAATTGCCATCAACTGATATCTAGTTCTGTACTACTGACCAGTTTTGTTGTTGTTGTTGTTGTTGTTGTTGTTATTGTTGTTGCTGCTGTTCAGTGAGCACCAATATTGTCCATTCCCCAGTGGTAAGATTAAACAGTTTCTGTTTATAGACTGACAAACTAAACTAACAAACACTGGACGGTCACGTCCTGCCAGAGAGACGTCTTGCTGTATGAGAGAGCAGTAGGGTTGTAAGGCCCACAGACGCTCTGGACTTTGTATCTGATTATCTCTGGAATCCCGCCACTTAGCCCAATGACTAGTTACAGCCAAGTTCCAACAATCACAATTTAGTTTGATATAAGAAACAAAGACCAAATAGAGTCAATACAGGAAAAAATGAGTTAATGAGTAACTAAGGAATAATAATACAATGCATGCATTTATAAACAAGTTCATGACAACGAGTTTAATCGCGATCGACGACTTGCGATGAACGACGAGGACGAGGACTTGGGCTGGCGCGTGGATTAAGACTCCAGGCATCCTTGCAGGCCTGGACAAACACAATGACTATTGGACTAATGAATGAAGTTCATGTTTAATCTTTTATCAAGGAACTAATAACTCCAGAACTCAACAGCAATGGACCTCATCTTCTTATTCCTCAAGTGCTTCTAGCAGTTCCACTGCTGCTTCCAGAAGATCCAGTTCCACTGCTGCTTCCAGAGGATGCAGTTCCACTGCTGCTTCCAGAAGATGCAGTTCCACTGCTGCTTCCAGAAGATGCAGTTCCACTGCTGCTTCCAGAGGATGCAGTTCCACTGCTGCTTCCAGAAGATCCAGTTCCACTGCTGCTTCCAGAAGATCCAGTTCCACTGCTGCTTCCAGAAGATCCAGTTCCACTGCTGCTTCCAGAAGATCCGGTGCTGGTTCCACTGCTTCTTGGACTACTTGAGTCACTGGAATCGGATCCAGTGTCTGTGCTATCACTCTGGGAGTCTGTGAGACTGGGCATAATCACCAGGAAGAACGCCCCCACGATGAACAGAACTGCAATATTTTTGACGAGCATTGTTGTTTGTGGAGCAGACAGTGGATGTTGAGTTTGAGTTGTTTGTAAAGTATAGGAGCAGATTTGATTCAGAGCTGGTCTTTTATAGAACCTCTAAATGTAGCTTTGGACGTATTCCAAAAGAAATAGCTGGCCAAGATTTTACATTTGGCTAAATTAACTTGAACTGTTCCAGAATACCAGTAGAATGTTGAATTTTGGTTACAATGCAGCTGGTTGTGTTTATTTTACATTACATTATTATATACAGTAGGTAATTAATTGTGCTTGTCTAAAGTGCATGGCTGACGGAACTTGTAATTTTATTGTCTTAAACTGTCGTATCCGCCATACGGAGTTGAAGTGACGCCATTATTAAGTAAACTTTGGACTCTATGACATGCTATCTCTAAAGTTACTACGGAAACTCTTAGTTCGCATTCGGGGTCGGAGTTTAGCTTACTTCGAAGAGGCGATGTCGGTCAATAGAGGAGGTAGTAGACCAGAGTTAACAGCAACTTCTGCACTTTAAATAGTGATTCTAGTAAACCAGATGGGGGAGGAGAGATTGATACCTATAGGGGCCATTCCACCATAAAAATAGAGAGTTGCTCTGTGAAGAAAACCAGATGTTTGAGTAGAGTTTTAGGCGACAAGGCTATTTGTGAAGATTTACACAAAATAAAGAAGTTATATTGGACTCTGAATTAGCTACAGATATGCCAGTATCAGATATTGGAATTAGCTACAGATAGTCCAGTATCAGATATTGGAATTAGTTTATTTATCTGTTTGATTCCTTTTATTTATAGGACAGTTTTTATTACACAATCTAAAGAAGTGTGAGACTTCCCCCACCCTCCTGACAATTCAGCTGTGAAAGCTGCCTCACATATCAATGTGTGTGACCTAGTTCCTAACTATGACAGCTAGTATTTGTAGTTTCAATTTTTAAGTATCTATTTAAGCGTGTGATGATGTCACACTTCCCCTGTATAAAAGGAACATGCGTGGGGAAGTGTGATGTTATCACACGCTTAAATAGATACTTAAAAATTGAAACTATGAATACTAGTTGTCATAGTTAGGAAACTAGGTCACACACATTGATATGTGAGCATTCTGAAGTATAATCTAGAATAGCTGGCAATCACTTTGTGGTCTGAGCCATTCCGCAATTAACAGATTAGTTTGAATTTCTGTTCATTGTAATTAGAATTTCTGTTCATTATTCATAGACCAATTCCTACTTGCTGTAATTATAATAACTAGCAAGACCCGCCACACAGTGCAGCTGACGTACTAACTTGTGCGTATTAATAGTATGTAGTAGCATAAGGGTTTTCCCCCTCCCATTTTATTTCCTTTGTCAAATGCTTTCCCATTCAGGAAATGATGATGCCTTACCAACTGTGAGCAGCTCATAAATTATTCATGAACACATACTGGTGGTGGTCGTCGTCGTTACTGGCACATAAGCGTATTATATAGAACTAGGAAGTACCCCGCCACATAGTGGCGCTTGACGTATTGCAAAGTAAGAATGCAGTAGCACAAGTTATCTTGCTCAGTTATCATTCTCTACCATTGGTTAAGGTTGCATAAGTTTCCCTCTCCTGCTCTCTTTTTTCTGAACTATCTGCTATCTGAGCTTTTCTTCTATCCCACCACTCCTATCTTCAGCTCTTTTTTTTTTAGTCATGGCGCCCCCTTTTCCTTTGTCTATCTCTCCTGCATTTCTGTCCGACTTTGAGAAACTTTTGTCTTCTATTTCGCACTTTAGCCTTTCTTTTGAAAACTAACCCCCTGCCTTTACTCATCTATTCCACCTGCTTTTTAGTTATAATTAATCGCTCGCCTTTTTGCCTTCTCTTCCCTTCCATTTTAAACCTACACTGCCTTACCTCGCCAATTCCATCCGCTCTTCAGTTACAATTAGTCTCCTGTTACCTTCTCTTCCGTA
>WLWD01001126.1_pt1 | contig 59826 bp, 35 predicted proteins | sample 6712731 | NCBI WGS metagenome assembly WLWD01 (sample SAMN12718690, study PRJNA576275) | sponge metagenome | isolation source: marine sponge | host: Mycale hentscheli | place: New Zealand: South Island, Marlborough, Capsize Point | collected 2014-11-01 | reverse complement strand
ACTTCCGGTGTTACCAGCTCAGACGATAATGCCTCCTGAAATCGTTTTACTCATGGAACATTTGGAGGATTTGCCAGTATAACAGCTAGCGATATTCAAGAGTGGACCACCAAAGATTCTAAATTGTCAAGAGTTTTGCAATTTATGCTGTAAGGCTGGCCAAATGAGTATGAGCCAGACTTGAACATTTTTCATTCTCGTCGTAATTAGTTATCGGTACAAGATAATTGTTTATTGTGGCGTTCAAGAGTGATAGTACCTGAATGTGGACGAAGGGCTATTATTCAGGAGTTGCATAAAGGTCATCCAGGAATCACCCGGATGAAGTTGCCAGCATGTATGTATGTGTGGTGGCCTGGACTTGACAAAGACATTGAGAAATCTGTTCGCCAGTGCGGTGCTTGTCAAGAAGTACAATCGTCTCCACCTGCGGCACCTTTGCATCCGTGGAAATGGCCATCCAGACCTTGGGCTAGAGTACATTTGGATTTTGCTGGTCCTTTTCAAGGGAAACTATTTTTTGTCGTGATCGATGCCCATTCAAAGTGGATTGAAGCTGTCTGCACAAGTTCAACTTCATCCCAGATAGTTATTGAAGAGCTCAGAACTGTATTTTCGAAGTTTGGACTACCTGAAACTATTGTAACGGATAATGGCTCTAGTTTTAATCCAGGAATTCAGGGAATTTCTCAAGAACAATGGCATTCATCACACAACTTCAGCACCATATCACCCTGCTTCAAATGGAATGGCTGAACGTGCAGTGCAAATAGTGAAAAAAGGATTGAAAAAAGTTTCAGATGGAAGTATCAAAGAGAGGCTAGCAAAAATTTTATTTGCTTATCGCAACACACCACAATCAACCACAGGGCTTACACCTGCTACAATGTTGCTTGGACGAAAGCCAAGAACTCTGTTGGACCTGATAAAACCTCACAGAGCTGACAGAGTAGAGCAGAAACAAGAGAAACAGAAGAATTTACATGATTCACATGCTAGATTGCGTGTTTTTCAAGTTGGTGATCGTGTGTACATGTATGTCAAGAATTATGGATCTGGAAATAACTGGCTCTCAGGATCAATTGTAAAGTGCACAGGACCAGTTTCCTTCCTAGTGAAACTTCAGGATGAGAGAGGCGTTGTTATCAGGATCAGATTTGAATTCGAGCAGCTACAGGTGGAAGTGCATTGGAAGAGAGTGAAACTGGAGATGCATCAGAAGTTAGAGAAAATCAATCTTCAGAAATCTTCATAGACTTACCATCAGCAAACTCATCAGCAAACTCATCAGCAAACTCATCAGCAAACTCATCATCAGCCACAGAATGTTCATCACCGACTTCTGAGGTTTCAACAGCCACAGCTAATCAAGATAGTTCACCTTCGACCTCATCAGCACAAGATAACAATCTTGAATCCTCTGCTGAACCACCAGCCAGGAAGTCATATCCTCAAAGGAATCGAAGACCACCTCAAAGGTTAGAACCAGGACACATTAATTAGTCATGCATCTTAATTTATTCATTTTTGGTAGTTTTTGTAACCAGTTATTTTTCAATTTGTTTTGTGAAATTGTTTCTATTTTCCTCTAAGAGGGGAGGAATGTGGTATCTAACCAAGACTAGTCTTTAATCATTGCATCATACTTATTACATCATCATGTGGTTTTTGTCATGTATTTAATAACTTGTCATTAATTATTTCTGTAGTCAGTTATTGAGAGTGTATTGTATCCTTGTGTAACTTGCTATATGAATTGTTAAACTTTAATTGTTTGATTGAGTGAACCTAGTTGTCGTTAGTATATGACAGGTTTGTTTTAAAAAGTATGGAAATGATAAAGTTGAAAGCCAAAGTGTTAATTCGACTGGTGAGCATTACAAAACTTGCTCAAATTGATAATGGTGATTCTACAACCCTAAAATCACTACCTTAAATAAATTCAAAAAAATATTAAACAAAAAAAAAACAAAAACAAAACATTTTAATTAAAAAAATTTTTTTTAACTAGTCTTGAAGCTGTAGGATTTCTCGAAAAGTTAGGGATCAAGAAAAACTAAAGTCAAACCAAGTCCCATGTTTTCAGAACTATTGAAGTTGACAAATAGCAGTTCTCAACTTTGGAAGTCAACAAATGGGAAGTTCTGAACTCTTTGAAGTTGACAAATGCCACCCTAAAATTTTTTTTCAACACTTATGAATTTATTTTTACAACTAGTTTAGTATGGAACTAGTCTACAAAGTATGCAGGCACCCACTAGGAGCCATAACCACAGGTAAAACCTCAAAACAACATATATCTGCAGTAGTTTTGCTTATGTTGGGAAGTTAACAGAATGCTGGAAGTGAAGTTTTAATTGAAAATATATATACTGGTGAGTGTTTCTTGCCTATTTAGCTTCTCTTATGAAGGCTGTGTTTACATCTACCGTTTTCATTGCTTGAGCTGTACTGATGCCTGATTAGAATAGCCAATAAGTTATTATTTTGGTCTGAAATGATTTTGTAATAGCTTATAGTTAGTGTATTGTAGCACTGAGTGTTCGCACCTTATGTGCTTCATTTTGAATAGCACCTCATTACATTGTGTAGTATGTAAAGATCAGCTAAATAAATGTCCAGCAAAAGTCAACTTAATAGTGAGGATATGACTGGTCAGCCTGTTGCCAGACAATAGTGACCTAGGATTGGTCTTCAAGATAGGTTCTTGCATGGTCACTTTTTCTCCTATTCCTTCCTTGCGGCCACGATCAATAGTTCTGCTTAGTGATTAAAAAAAAACAAAAAAAACTACTTTATAGAATTCCATAAGCAAACACTCATTCTGCTTGTGCACTTGCTCTTGACTACAATACATAAAACATCAGACACAGTGTTGCTATAAGAATAAAACTTCACCATAAAGTCAAGAAATGAATGCTGATAATGCAATGTTGGAATGATTTGCTATGTACGTATGGATCAAATAGGGAAATGTCCAGTGAAAGTTAATAGTGAGAATATGACAGGGCTGGCAGGTCATTTAACTCAAACTCAATTTAGTACTGAAAGTGTTAATACTCCCTCATTCCTAATCCAATTCTTATCTCTAACTTTCATATTATTCCATCAATCTCCCATATTAGTTGATTGCTAATGTCCAGCTTAAAGAGTAGAAAGTTGTCATCAAATGCCTGGTTTTTTCATGAAGGAACTTCCGATCTACGGCAAGATTTAATGATTTTGTTAGCTTCAAAATGACTTATCTTTGGCTACAGTATTAACATTATGACAGCATGGAAAACTGTGGTATTCGGATAAATAGTACTCGTGTGTGCTGAGAATTTTCACTTGGCTTGCCTCATGAAAATATTCTCACTCCACTCGTGGTATTAATCTCGAATATCACAGTTTTCCACCCTATTATAACTCTAAATACAACACCTTTCTTCTTCACTACCACCTTCTAAATTTTTGTAGGATGTAAAAGCATATAGCATGTATCATGGTTAGAAGTAATAATTGTTAGGCTTACACTGATACTTCTGGTAAAAATATAATACCAATAATCGATAACTAGTGATGTGCTTGAGCACAACTGGCGAGCGAGCCTAAAGACTATACTATTTTTATATGCATAATTTTGACTTCTAACACTGAAGCTACTGAAAATAAGGTCCAGTTTTTTAATTTAGCATACAGGGTAAAGGGATTTCAGTGCCATAGTAACAACTCTCTGCAACTGCTTGGAAAGAAAACAACAACAACAAAACAATACACGTTATTTAAAAGTTTTCTTTGTGATATTCTTTAGCTAAGTAGTGGTTGTAACACACAATACTTCGACACAACTGGACATGCACCTACACAGACTTACCTTCGCAGTAGTCTAGTGGACAATGTATTTTCAAGTAAATACTGTTGCGCACTGCTTATAACCATGACAAAGAGCGCATTGACTTACCACCGCCACTAACTCGAATAGAAATGGAAGTTTTAACTGCACCAGCAAAAGAATTCAAAATGGTAAACAATTCAATTTCTAGGGTGATACGGGTACTGATCGCTAAACCAGAGGATTCTGTGTAGTGCAATTTGGGACGGGGTCGACCACATAACTAACACAAAAACGCGAGAATCAAAGTACAAAATGACATACGTACGTCCAAACATATATACAAATAAATAAATAAACATCCCCGATTTTTTCATTTTTATCCCTGTAAGTGTCTCGCTCGCTACGCTCGCTCGCCAATTAACATCAAACTATTACTAGTGATGTGCTTGAGCACAAATGGCGAGCGAGCCTAAAGACTATACTATTTTAATATGAATGATTTTGACTTCTAAGCTACTGAAAATAAGGTCCAGTTTTTAAATTTCGCATACACGTAAAGGGATTTCAGTGCCATAGTAACAACTCTCTGCAACTGCTTGAATTGAAGGGAAAAAACAACAACAAAACAATACACGTTATTTAAAAGTTTTCTTTGTGATATTCTTTAGCTAAGTAGTGGTTGTAACACACAATGCTTTGACACAACTGGACATGCACCTACACAGACTTACCTTCGCGGTAGTCTAGTGGACAATGTATTTTCAAGTAAATACTGTTGCGCACGGCTTATAACCATGACAAAGAGCGCATTGACTTACCACCGCCACTAACTCGAATAGAAATGGAAGTCCCTTAAGTTTTCAAGTTTTAACTGCACCCGCAAAAGAATTCAAAACGGTAAACAATTCAATTTCTAGGGTGATACGGGTACTGATCGATAAACCAGAGGATTCTGTTTAGTGCAATTTGGGACGGGGTCGACCACATAACACACAAAAACGCGAGGGTCAAAGTACAAAATGACATACGTACGTCCATATATATAAATAAACTAGTGGTGCGCTCGAATAGCGCAAATGCATGGCGAGCGAGCAGACTCTTTTTACAGAAAAATAGGACAGAAATTACATCTAACTGTAGTGCACAGTGTAACCCTTTCCATTCTCAGTTAGCATCAGAGAATCTAAAGTCTCTGATCCCAGACTAAACTAACAGAATTACCTGAATAAACTTTGAAAGCAGTGGCAAAGAAGCGCAGCTTGACAAAGACTTCACAATTGTTTCAAGAAGAGAGTAGCTGTAAACTTTTTGGTTGAAACAAAGTTGCGTAAGGCAGTGCAGTATGATTCTCCGCGCTCGTTAATTGAAAAATACTGGAACTGTGAACGCTTTACCTAACTTACGTAATTAGAAGCGCGCGCGTTAAAAGAGCATACGTACCATCCATACATACATACATATAACATATACCCGATTTTGCATTATCCACCCCTAATAGTATCTCGCTCGCTCGCCAATAAACAAATATTTTGTCAATACTTTATAGTGTATGAATCACTACTGGAATAATAATTATCATAACCAAATTCTTCAAAGAGTAAGTCAACCATAATTTATCTGTTGTAGTGAATCTAGCTTCTCAAATTATTATCTATACAATATTATGCTTAATCATCAAGTTCTGACCCTTCATAATAAGACTAGATTAAAACTTTCTCACTTAAAGGGGTCTGGAAAAAACGAAAGGAAAAAATGTGAAATAATCTTAGTTGTCACCGGGGAAATCGAACCCAGGAGCGGTGGCTAAAGTCGAGGTCCTGGGTTTGATTCCCCGGCAAAACTACGATTTTTCCGTTGCTTTTTTCCTGACCTATAAGGTGAGAAAGATTCAATCTAATAATATGCTTGCATGTCGACAATGACCGACGACAACGATGACGGTGAAGTGTATCCATGAATAGTTCATGAGCTGACCCCAGTTGGTAAAGTGTCACCTTGAATGGATAAAGCATCATCAAATTCTGCAAAAGGCTATTAAAGAAATGAGGGTGACTAGAAATGATGACATATTGTAGATAAAAGCAGGTGAAATTTGTGAGGAATAGATGGAGAAGGCAATCACGTCACAAAAAGAGCCTGAGAAGCAGGAGAGATAGACAAAGAGAGAGGGGAATCCATGACTCAAGAAGATAGAATAGTGACTCAGAATAGTTGTGGTAAAAAATATTTAGATATTAGAATTCAATTTTTCAAATAAATTTCAGGTGACTATAATAATAACAAATTTTCTTGTTCTAACAGTCAATATTATGTCAATTAAAACTCGACATAATATTGGCTGTTAGAACAAGAAAATTTACGATTATTATAATTATTTCAGCTGAGAATGACTGAATCTTCATGTGACTAATTGGGCACCCACACATTCCGTTGTTTTTTTAAACTGCAACTGTAGTATTATGAGAAAAAACGATAGTTGTGGTACCCCTGATAGTGTTTCACTTGCTTCGCTCACTCGCAATTACAAATAAATCATAACTGATCATAAAATCTTGTCAGTTCTTTAACCAGATAACAATATAGACATCTATAACCATCAAATCTATCTAAAATTTGAACATGGACATGTTCTAAATATATATTCACAGATTTTCGTGATTTACGACTTACAGTATACATACCAAATATTATTTTCATTTAGCTACTCTTGTTACTAAACTGGTATATCAAATTATATTATTGTTATTTAGCTCCACTGTTTTAAAGATTATACAATTACTAAATAGCATACCATATAATGTGTTCATTTAACTATCATATTTCACAAAATGTGCTATCAATTATTACTCTTTCAATAAATACCGACACTAAACTGACCCTCGCTGTGAAGAATTTCTTCATTTTTTGATGAAGACATTGGATCTGGTACAGAATTTTCATCTATTTCTTTAGAATTAGAGGTGGTATCAATACTTTGTAGATTTCTTGTAGTATCAGGGACTAATTTATAATGAATCATTGTATAAAGGAAATATATTTACTAGTATATTCACAGTACATGTATATAACATTGACCTTAACCTGACATTTCAATTTCATGCCAAAATATTCTAAATCGTACGTTGTACAGCTGAAAAAACCTCACTGAGAATGGCTGAATAAATAAATAACCGTACCTGTTAGTGAGGTCTTCATATAAGTTGATTTGACAGTATTTGCTAAAACTTTATTGTCTACTCCTTCTAGTGCTGAACACACTTTCTCAAACCACAAACTCTCAGGAGTGTTAGTCAACAAGTAGTGAATTATCTGATGAAATATTTTCCCTGAGTCGTTGTTGTAGTCCACTTTAAAGCTTTCAATGGTGCCCATAGGAATTCCAAGTTGAACACCAAACTCCATATACTTGGACTTCACTGAAGCTAGATCCTTTACCAAACTAGCCAGTACAACTAGTACATGAAAAAGCAAAAGGTAATACACATGCACATCACTTGGTGATATGCTCTACAAAGATGTCATGAAAACACTCATATTAAAATACATAACACTGGCTGAACGCTTTACACACTTCACTCACTAACCAATTATAACAGTAGATTATAGCATACTATAATCTAATAAAATTTAGATGTATTAATGAGTCACATGACAATATTAAATGAATGATACCTTAGCTTAAAATCAATCTCTCTTGTTAGTTTTAGTAAAGCTGAGGAAGGTCTAAGGACCCCAATGTTCTGAATTATACTAAACTCCTTACTGCATTCAATTTCTAAATAATACTAATAATTATAATACTTTCAGTCAAGCTTTGGTTTTTGCTGTCAATTGCAAAGATTTTTAGGCCCTCATTTTGCCACTTTAAAAATACTTTTGCCCCCACTGAAAACTATTATGACCTTCATGGTGACATTTAGCTAGCTACCACAACATTTTCATCAATTTCATGGACATGTGAAACACCTTGAAATTAAAAAAAATGACTTGACTATTTTCAATTCATTCTTAGTGTTTCAGTTTTGTCGTACACTTATCTATCAATCATTACAGTTACTTACTGTTATATCCGACTTGGATCTTTCTTATACAATATTAGTTCAGTTATTTCTGTCTAGTTCACGGGAATTGAAACTAGCTGGGACATGTCTCGAAGGCACGATACGTTGAATACGGAAGATCTGGATAGTTCAAGAATACGTCGGGCTTACAACCCTTACTAAGTTTATTGGCACGGGAAGACGTGTGATGCAACAACCTGTTGACCAGCGCTTCGTCCAGGGACTCTGTCAGACGGATACCTGCTAACAGGTCCTTCCCTTTCAAGAATCTACACGAAAGTGGTCGGCAGATAACTCACTTCAGGGACAAGTCTTCCACTTGCTAGATAATCCCGATCAATGTACCTCTAAAAAAAACTCCTGAATTGCCTAATTGAATATATCAAGCAGCTTGTAAGTATTGTTTAGGGCCAGTAAAATAATTGCACTAGCTACTTCAGTTGAGAAAGCTGTTCAAAGGTGACCCAAATGAAGCTAAATGAAGCACGTTTCCATACCACTAGAAGTTATAATCCTTCTATTTTGAAATTTTTGAGAGGGATAGTGACGAGGTTAGATAATTCTATAGTTAGCTGTTATTTGTTGGACTATACATACGTCAATAAACTTTAATTCTTATACAACGTTTCGACCAAGTTTGCTGGTCTTCTTCAAAGTACAGAAATACAGAAAGTGGAGTGACATGGACGAAACATTGTATAAGAATTAAAATTTATTGATGTGAGTATAGTCCAACAAATAACAGCTGACTATAGAATCCTTCTATTTTATTTATAACTATTTTTATTCAGAAAATAAACACATAATAGTAATACATATTCAGCTAAGCAAGCCCACTCATTATTAATGTTGAAGTACATCATTAATCTTTGATAGTAAACACAAATTCTATATTTCTATAATTCTCTATTTTCGTAACTTTATGATGTTGATATTCTAATGTTATTTATAGTCAAGTTAATAAATAAATTATATATGTTTTTGCTAACAACATTAATTATTCACTGTGTGCTATCTTTTTTATGAAGATAAAAACTATACCTGTATCATATGGTCCAGGGTTCAACTCCACATCACCAGCCAGTAGAAGTAGCTTAGGAAGTAATAAATTTCGGATTTTTCTCACAGTATTTACAAAATATTTGTCCAGAAAATGAGTTAGTAGGCTATATTTGGAGTCAGCTTTTACCAATATCCATCCAATTTCTATTGAGCCTCTAGCATTGAATTAATTAAAAACACTCATTATGTTAGTAAAACAATATCTAGCCAATACATACCTTGCCAATGCAAACTTGCTGTCGTGATTATCTCTCCACTGAAGATTTAAGTATGGCTGCTTCACTAATTGTTTTCTTTTAAAGACAATCCACACTAATACTACTCCTAATAGAAGAGCACCACAATCCTGTGTTGGACTCATTTCTTTAGCTAGAACAATACTTCGTCTCATTTCCCAGTTAGTTTTTTTTCGTATTAAACTATTCATTTGCTTCTGATAGGATGATACTCTGCAACACTTGCTACATTTACGTGATATGAATATCTTGTTTAAGCCGAGTGCATAGATAAGGAGGTCAAAATAAAATGAAATCCAGATGAATAATTGAGATTCAAAATGTCTGAATATAGAAAGTGGCATAAAACATTTGATAACAATTAAGAAATTATATGTTCCAGTATTCGCAAATAACAAAAATAAACCAACCAACTTATTTTGTTATGTGTAAACTTTTTGTGTAAATGTAGTCAAAATGTCTCCTTTCTTTCTGGATATTCTTTTTTTAAATGATTATCCTTTGGCTGATGAGGCTTTTCAGGAACTTCCGTGGTTGGGATACTTAGCTTGAAGGCCATGTGGAACCACTCTTGAGTGTGTGTGGCCACCGGTGTAGCCAACCCTTACTTCACCACGGGCCCTATCATGAATGCCTTTTGTGCATGGGCTGAGTAATAAATTAGAGTGGCAAAAAGTGGTGCATCGCAAGCTACACCGGTTGCACCCTTAGTTATGACCCTACTTCAGTTAGAGTCACTCTACTGGAAAAGAAGAATTTTGGACGAAAAAAGAATCAGAAAAAAAAGGCTAAAACGAGCATCCCTCTTATTGCACCACCCTATCATTCACTCTTAAACCAGGAGGTCACATGCATAGCCGGGGACATATTTTACGACAAGTGGAAAATAAAGACTGCAAGTATTTGTCACCAACCTCCTGGAGACGATGTTAGTATGTATTACAGTAACTTAATGCACATAAACTAGGAAACAATATCACACAAGTAAGAATAAGTCATGAGCACCTCAACAGAAGGAAAAACAAAACAAATAAAAAAGAGAAAAAAGATGCGCACTAATTGCCATTGAACGCAGCTAAATTCAATTGTGCATAACATACAGCATGCCATCAGAGCACTGCTAGATCCTATCCTGAGGGCTCATTTTCAAACAAGAAATACTTTGGTACACCCACTTTGTATTGACAGGAGTTAGACTTGAATTTGTATCACTCGCAAAAATGATTATATATAGCTGTTTGTGTGTTGGGGCACGTGTTTTAAAAGTGGTGTGGATCAAATTGAAAGAATAGCAAGTTGTTCTTGAGGGTTCTCTTTGCGTGGCTCCTTTTTTTGAATTTGAAATTTGTATCAGGAATAGCACCAAATAATGAACACAACCTCTACGTTTAAACCCCTGTATGTTCAAACCATTGTCAGTCAGTGAAACTGAAGAGGTCCTCAGATCGAAGTGTTTTTCTTTTTAAGAAAATTGATGCCTGACAAGCTAAAACCACCTAAACCAATAAAATCTACAACAGTAAGCCTATATGATTACGAGGCTTTTAATTTGTATTTTGCTAACTAATAGCTAGTTCATGCAGGTATAACCAAAGTAAGAAAATAAACTAAAAATAAACATAATATTAATGCAAAATAAAGTGAAATAAGTGCTGACAATGTCACTTTGCACCATTGGAAATATTTTTGAGTCATAGTGTGTGCATTTTCACTCAAGCATAATTTTTTAACAAAATTAATTAAAAATATGGTTAATTGTGGCAATCACAACTATTCACTTACATTACTAAGGTTATAAGTAAGTATAATACTAGAGTATTCGATAATACAGGAAATCATCTGTTATCCAGGCAGCTTGGTTCAGAAGTGTGCTCATAACTAAGATATGCCTATATCTTAGATTAGTTGTATAATTGTAACGATTTTTATGCAAATATATATTTATGCCTATAGGTAAGAAATAAGCAGGCGAAAATGAAAATTGAAGCCATACTCTGAGATAGCCACAAAATCTTCCACTGTTTAAAATTTGATGTAATATTTTTGATTGTGTTAGTAAATTTAGATCCAGTATTTAGCACACTTTTAGATAGCTACTGATGCATGAACTATTTCTAGCAAATATAAACCATCTTGGCATAAAAAAAGCTCCTCTCACGGTGCATCTATTCACTAGCTAGAGCTTAAACAATTTTCATTATCATTCCAAGTCTCCGATGGTTAATCTAGAACATAGTATAGAGTAGAAACAAGCCATTATGACTATCCTTCTTCTTCCCCTATCAAGTAAGTATGCACTGTTTTCTTTGTTGCACACAATATGCCATTTGCAGTAGCGATTCAAAACGTAACGTGTACATCAAAGTGTCTAGCTACTCTATTAAGAGTACACTTCAAACTAACACGAATCCCTGAGAAGAATGCTCATTAAACCCTACCTAGTAGACAAACGTGCCCATAACTTGGATTACCGGATAACAGATGATTTACTGTATAGTACAAAAAAAAACAATGAAAGAATAGTTTGGCTCATGAGCTCATGTATCAGTAAAAAAAAAAGAACACTTACTTAATGAGCTTCCCATAGGAGAAAGTGAAAATATTATTTGGTAACTTGGTTGTGAATTGTTGGTAAATATAAGAATTTCTCTCTTGATAGATTTCTATCAGAGTAGTGAGAAAAGTAGCTAACCAAATGAAGATCATCACTTGTAAAACTTGAGCCCCAGCTTTATAGCTATAATGACAAATAGCAGATACATAATACATAGAGCCAGAAACTGCAACATGTTAACATTTCAAGTAATAATATTTGAACATGTGACTTAAAAGACTCAGAATGCTGCATTTTGACCTCAATGTGACAGTAAGTCTGCAAGTAGTGCAGCAGTAATACAGGAGTATACAAGTGAGACTATTAGAATTCTCTTATAGTATGTCCAAGTTGAGTTGGCGTGGTAAAAACCGTTAATAACTTTTGAAAGGAAGTAGCTACGCTTCTGAGGTTTGTACCATTCGAAAGCTCGTGACGAAGCTGTCCATAAAATTCTGTTTAAAAACTTCAGAGCCAGTGGAAAAGTGCAGTTCCAAAACTCAATAGGAAAGTCTATGGGAATAAACAAAACCACACGTTTCTCGCGCTACACGCGGCGAGATTTAGTCACGCGCTCAAACTGGGCCAACCACGTGCGCAGTACCTCAGAGACAATTGTAAACAAAAAGCAGTCGTAGTTTGGTGACTTCGTTTCTACCCTTCTGGTTCATTTGAGGCTCAGGACTTTGTTGCTATTCAAAGCTACTTAACAAGAGCAAGCTACAATGTGAGGTAGTTTGTATCACGCGTTGTTTGTCCACTCAGATTTTCTTACCAGTTTAAATAGGGCCTATTTATTTAGAAACTCAGCCAATTTACTGTTTGCTGACCAAGATAATAAGATATACAATTTATCATAGACCCTATATGCCACTATTTATACTTTAGCTGTCCATTACTCCTCATATCTATATAGGTACAGTTCTCAATGATTATGGGGATGCTATTGACCACCTTCCAAATTTAACTGCTGCTTGGATCTACCACAATTTCATGTCATCATAATATTATATAATATATATTGTATGTCATTATTAATTATGTCTTTTTTTTTGTATAATAAAAAAAAAGTTGAAATTTAAGAAGTAGATAGAAAATATAGTAAAATCATGAATAAAATTATACGAATGATTCAGTGTAAAGGACAAAGTAATACTGGAATGTGTGTGGCCATAGCTAAAGGTGTAGGTGATGTACTGGATTCTTCACATTACTGTTGAGTACTTCAGAAGTTCGTCACACCAAGAAAGTAAAAATATAGTTTAAATACACGCTTAAGCACACAACAATCAGACTTACTTGAGGAGGAGTTCAGCCACGGTCCTGTGCTTCTTTTCCTCTAAGAATTGTACTACATTAGTAGCTCCGGATCACCCTCCGCAACCTTCAGCCAGTTTTAGCGCACAACTAGAAGCCCGTATAAACGATAAACTACGGGTGATTAGTTATAATCGAGCATATATATTGAATACAGCCGCAGAAGAAACTGCCACTGCTTCTTTTTCTTCCAACAAGCAAACTTACGGTAATAATGCGCACCTTAGACCCGCCCCATTTTTACTGTCGGCGTCGACATTTTCGCGTGTTTGAACTACTACTGTCATGTGACCTTAATTGGTTTCTGGTTTCGCCAAGTGCATTCCTCTTATGCCACATTTGTGGTCGCGCCAACAGAACGTGGACATACTATAGTGGTTATGTTAACTATATTAGTCAACCATGAGTAAACAAAAACAAATAGTTGGATATTACTACATACTCATTGATAGAGTGTGCAAGTTATCTATGACCACATCAAAGGTAATTTAGTAATGAGTTAAAGATGGATACCACAAATCAATCCATTACAACACTAAATTTTACATTTATTCTATTATCTCAGAGTTCAAATGAATTCACTATAACAAAAGCAATGCTGGAGGTATATCTAACCATATAATATGACTCTAATGTGCAAATTAAATATATCGCTACACTTACTTCTTACAAAACAGGTCCAATGGAACAGATGAGCAATCATCAGGAAGAGTATTCATGGTATTCATTCTTGTTAGAAGTTGTATCTACCATAAAAGAATATTAGAGGAAGAAAAGGGGGGGGGGGGGGGGGTGGGGAGAGAAGGAGAGAAAATGTGATTATTAATGTGATGACAATTCTCAACACATCACATTGTTCATTATAAAAAGCATATAATGAAACCAGTCCTGCATGAGTAGTGAGAGTTCTAATCCAATTATATAGAAAATACAGTACATAAAAATATAATTCTAAATCCAGAATTGAATTGATAAGTAAATGCATAAATTTGCAAGTATTGGTAAGAAAAGTACAGGTCTCCTGTGTGTAAAAACTACTCCTACTCTTGATCTATTGACCAAATCTTGCTCTATTAACCAAAACTATTGGTGCAATAGTCAAAACTCTTGTGTCCTTTGAACATGTATATACACTGAAAATAGGAATTACCATACATTATAGTACATTTAGATGTGATGTTAGAGATGAAATTAAAAACCGATTAGCTAAGATGCTCAGGGAGTTATTAGGAGAATGATTTAAAATGGCTTCATCTACTCCAGTGAACATTCTCTGCGCCAGGCTGTTCTCGTAGACCCTTAGCCCCACCCAAGTCCTCTCATTAATTGTTAATGCTTTAGCATTCTCTTACCTTAGTTAGCTATAACCGCCGTACCAAGTTGCAGACCCACCACTCCAATCGTTTCTCGCAGATAGACGTGACCGCTAGTGTTTACCAATATTGGGTACCACACCCATAAGTTATAGGTTTAATGACCTTTTACCAGATTGAATATACCGTTCGGAGATAGAGACTCGGGCAGCAGTAGTCGGTGAAAGGTTTCGCCCCTGAGACAAAGTTTCAGACTTGGGCAGGTAGCGAGCGACCCTCTGAAACCGCGGATGGCTCCTCTGTAACTTGTTTTAAATGCAATCAATAGGGGCACTAAACTGATAGATGCCCAGAGATGTGGTTCCTATGACCAACCTGCTAATTACAAAGCTAACTGGGAAAAAATCAAATCCTGACAACAAACCTGCTATTGTTTATAGCTAGAATTCTAAATCCTTACCTTCTAATTAAGTTGAATTTGTTGATGACGTACCTGCTCATATGAATGAATGTGAAATGTATTGAACATGCAACCTAAATAACTATGAGGGTGTTGTGAATGGTAAACGAGTCCATATGCTACTTGATTATAGTGCTGCTATTTCTGTTGTTTCTCCTCATTTTGTAAATGGAGGTATATAGTTGCCACTCACTGTGCTATTAAAGGCATTTCTGATACCACTAATGTTGCTCCTGCTTACACGTTCTCTTTGAGTTCTCACGGTATGAAGGGGCGATGTTTAGTTACTTTCTCAAGTAGCTAAATTGCCTCCTGGTAGTGTTTTGCTGGGCAGAGATTTAGGTGATGTGTTTGTTGAGTTGCTTGGTAAGGTGAAGTATGCCCCAAGACCTGTCTATGTGACAACCTTGCTTGAGAGCAGAGTTTAGAGGAAGAACAAAGAATCCGTGCTATTAAAGAAGCCATTGATAGTGTCATTCCCATTAATCCTGGGGATATTGGTGATGATGTGGTTTGTATGATGATGAGTCTAATTATGTTAGTAATGATGTTTCTGCTGATTATGCTAATTGCTTTGATGATGATAGTGACAGTGATGTAGTTCCTGTTGATTCTGTGAGTGACAATACAGTAGCTATCAAGTCTGGTACTGATATTTCTCAAGGTGTTGTTTCGGTTGATAATTCTATAAATATCAATTCCAACTTATTTTTGATAGCATTTCTAAATCTGATTTGGTAAATATGCAGAAAGATGATGAGTAATTAAAGTAATTTGGGGATTGGGATGATAAAAAGGATAAGAAGTGCTTTGTAGTGGAAGATGTGATAAGCTATATGCCTGACAACCACAAATAGTATATAGAATATCACATGCTGTAGTTGTAACCAAACTTTTGAGACAAACTGTTATGAAATTGGCACATGATGTCTGGTCATTTTGATATTGGGGTAACCAGATCTTTTACTAATTGTCACTTTACTGGGGCAAATTTGAGTTGTAATGTTGAGTCTTATGTTAAATCATGTCCCAAGTGTCAGCTATATAACAAGTTGGCTTTATTTAAGACACCCTTGTGTCTCTCCTGAAGTGATTATGCGGACGTTCGAAAAAATTGCTCACATTTTAAGCACACCAAGTTCCTCTCTAAACCTGATTTGCTCAAAGGCTTTTATTAACTTTTGGTGGAATCAAGCTCAAGAGAATACATTGCCTTTTCACATAAGCATGGCAGGTCTCACTAAAAATGATCCCATTTGATGGTTTACGGAACACCCCGGTGACATACCAACTCCTCATGCAATGGGTGCTAAAGAACAAGAGGATTTTCTTCACCGCAATACAGATGATGTGGTAATATTTTCTATTGATTATTGATTGGGATCATCATTTAGGACTTAATTGATGCTGTTCTAGCTAGACTTTCTGGACAGGCTATCCTTTAAATCGTTAAATCATCAAAATGCTGTTGGACATCCCCTCCCCCACCTAGATTTATGGCTTGGGGAGCACATGACATGCTCATATTACACCTTGTAGCTAAATGAATTACATTATTGATTGGCTCATGAATTCAATTAATTTTGCAAAACCAATAAAACAAGCTGCTTATCACATCTGTACAAACTACAGAACACAGCCGGCATTACTGCTGTCATTATGGAAATCAGTAGTCTTTGACTTCCTGGGTAAAGAAAGAGAGAAGTGATCAGATGGTCCTGATATTAAAAGTATAGCACTTTATGATGCCATTTTAATCATTCATAAAGACTATATCCTTTGAACTGACAGACATTGCTAAGGAAATTATAGGAAGAACTGAAAGAAATATTTAAGGAACACATTGACTAAATAATAATTTTAAAATATTTACATCATTTCAATTTCAATTTAATTTCCACTCTATAATATTTATAAACTGTTCTAATATTATAAGTTATATGTTTCTTAAAGTAAATAGTCTTCATGAGAAAATTGTAGAGAAGTACATGGTGCCCCCCCTCCTATACTTTGCAACAACTTCCATCATCCCTGCACACTGGCACATCTCTAGTTGCTTGTTCTAAGCTATATATAAACTCGCTGTCTAGTTCTCAACTCTTGTAACTCTTTCGTTAAAAATCAAATTTCATTGAACTAAAATCCCGAAAACAAGCATATCAATGCATGGGGTGAACAAAAATGGCATGCGCCATACAATCACAATCTTGAGGTCAACATGGATAGTTCAAAGTCCAATGTCACTAGCTATTATATCTAGACACACTTGAATGTGAAATATGACACAAGATCAACCCAAGAAATCTTTATTCAATAAACATAAGTAAAATTCTTAACTTATCTGGAAGATGATAGCTAAAACTGTAGCTAGGAGTATTTTATCAATTATATAGAGGCTGATACAGGTCTGTGAAAAAAAAAACATATTTTGTAACACAGAATGATCACTCAACCTGGAAAACAATGAAGTCATAGCACATGTAATTGTGATTGAAAAGGTTGCTTGAGCTAAACTAACTAGCCAGCGAGCTAATCTTAGCAGATAAACATGCAAAATTGAATCATTTGCAATAATGACTGGTATGCCTTTGACATGAAAATTTTTGTGTTACATGTAACTTTGAAACCCTTGGTTACAAAAAAAAACAGTATCAGGGAACTTCTACTGGGAAATTATAAGTGAACATTAGATTGAAACAACACACACAACACAAACAAATAATAATAAAACACAACATAAACAAATAATAACACACACAACATAAACAAATAATAATAACACAATATAAACAAATAATAATAACAGGAAAGTATTTGTCAACTAAAATAACAATTTTTAAGGCATTCTGACACTATCTAAATCTTCTGTGTATTCCTCTATACCGCTAGTCTTCTCATACGATGGATTAATATTATCATTTGAGTGTTCAATTGATGTAGAGACTTGGTGCAGAATATCCCTTGCATCATGCTCTTTGTGATGCTTAGAAAGTTCCAAGTAAGAATTATCTCCAGTAGCTTCCACTTCAGTATAGACAAATGTGTCCTTTAAAGTGCCGCCAGATGACTGACTATCTGATAATGACTTCTCCATAGTCATAAAAAACTCCAAGTTCTCTAGCAAGTAACTGACAACATGGGAATGGCCATGCTGCTCTGCTAAATCCAGTGGCGTTTGATTGAAGTTGTCAGTGATCATTGGATTGCAATGTTGGAACTCTATTAAGTATTGAATTACATCAAAGTGACCACCAGCACTGGCCATGTGAAGGAGTGTCTCACCATTTAGACCTCTGACATTTGGAGAAATGTTCAAGTTTTCTATAAAATATTTAACAACTTCAAGATTTCCTTTGATAGCAGCTCGATGAAGAGGAGTATTGTTATCACAATTTATAACCATAGGATTGCAATAGCAATCTTCAATTAAATATTTGACTATATCTAGCAGACCTAAATTGCTTGCAGTATGCAAGAGAGTATCTTCATTTCCACCAATAACTATATTAGGATCATTTTTTAATTCTTCTATGAAGTATTTCACTACGTGGTACTGATTATTTATTACTGCTACATGAATTGGTGTATTGTTGTATCTGTTAGTAGCTGTGACATCCACATGAAAATTATGTACTAAGAACTTGACTATTTCCAGTTGTCCACATCCACATGCTGCATGTAGAATAGTGTAGCCACTGTATCCTGTAACATCTGTACTGTATTGTTGGTCTTCAATAAAATATTTTAGGACATTCAATTTTCCACACATTGCTGCTATATGAAGACATGTGTCACTGTTTGTGTCTGGAGTTAGTGGATCTAAATGATGAATTTCCATTAAATACTTGACTACATCTAAGTGGCTGCCAGCACTGGCACAGTGTAGAAGTGTCCTTCCTATCCATCCTCTAATAAATGGATCCTGATGTAAAGTCTCTATGAAGTACTTAACAGTAGGCAACTCTCCATAAAATGATGCTATTTGTAACGCAGTATCATCATCTGCATCTCTTATCATATGATTGATGTACTGGTTTTCAATAAGATACTTGATTATATTCAAGTGTCTAGTTTGACTTGCGTAATGTAAAAGACTAATACCACATTGCCCTTTAATATTGGGATCAAAGTTCAAGTCTTCAAGGAAATATTTCAAGACCAATAGCCTACCATTACAGGCAGCTGCATGTATAGGCATCACATTATCTGTATTTCTAGCCATAGGATCTACATACTGATTGTCAATAATATACTGCACTACTTCAAGTATGCCACTTTGACAAGCAAAATGTAAAATTGTCCATTCTTTCTCTCCTTTTACAGTTGGATCCATATGCATGTCTTCAATAAAATATTTCAAAACTTGAAGTTGTCCTTGCAGAGCTGCATGATGTATTGGTAAATTATGATACAATGTTTTCTCATAAGGACTACAATAATGTGATTCTACTAGATACTTGACTATTTCTGAATTTCCCATTTGACAAGCAACATGAAGAGGAGTCCGTCCACAATCGTTTACTACATTTGGGTCACAGCCTTGTTCCTCAATAAAATACTTTACCATATCCAGTTGTTTATAACCTGCAGCAACATGAAGTGGAGTATTACAGCAACCATTCTTTAAATAAGGATCAAAATTGTGAGTATCGATTAAATACTTCATTGAGTCTACTTTGCCTGCAGCAGCTGCAGTAAATAGAACACACAGTTTGCTCAATTGAGTGTATTTGAAGGTTTCTAACAGATATTTCATTATACTGAAGTGATAAACTGATAATAACAAAGACAAAGAATCATCTTCTATGGATGTATTGACAGACATAAAGTATTCAGTTATATTTAAATGTCCTTCATTAATGGCAATGTGTGTATTGTTGTATTCAATGCTTTTGTAACTCAGTGTGTTATCCATCAAGTGTTGTCTAGTATCTGGACATTCTGATAACATCTGAACTACTTCCAAATGACCTGCTGCAGTGGCATAATGTACTGGAGTCCACCCAGAAATATCTGGAGATAATGGATCAAGATCTTTCTCTTTGAAAAGATATTCAATCAGGTCTAGATTCCCTCTTGCAGCAGCCAGATGAAGAGGTGAGCATTTATTAGCATTCAGTGTTGTGTGATCCACCCGACATTCTTCTATGAGATATTTGACTATAGTTAAATGTCCATTCAGTGCAGCACAGTGTATTGCTGCATTCCCATCTTCATCTAATTGAGTGACAGAGTAATCTGATGCTTTAATTAAATTCTTTAAAGCTACTAGATTTCCATTGGATGCTGTTTTATGCATTGTTGAGTGACATTTAAGTAGACTTGAATGTTTATGGGACAGATATTCAAATTCATAGAGTGATGTTACAAGCTTTTCCTAGAGAAAATACCAAAAAAATGCTATAAAACTTTAGAATTGCTAAAGCCTAAGATAAGTTAATACAAATAGATTTTATAAATTAAGCAATAAATCTTACCTGACTTGGCACTTTGCTATTGGACCAATTATTTGGATCTTTTTCTACATACAAATTATATTGTCATAAATTACCTTAAGCTACAATGTGTAGTGCAATAATTTACAGAGTAAATATTTATGAATCTGACTTACTGACATATGGAGCATTAATGAGATAATGTTCTCTTCCACAAACTAACTTCAGTAATTTAGCAGTATCATATCGAAGACTACTAAGTTGCTCAATTTGTTGTCTTGTTAAAGAGAAACCATTTGGTACTGCCGATTTATGTAAGTGAAAAGTAACACAAATACAGCCATTCTGAACTCCTTCTAATTGTAGCTTTTCTGGTTCAGATTTCAATATCTTGCAAATATCTTCACCAAGTTTCTTGAGATGCTCCATTCTACAATTGGCATATGGCTTGTCTAGTTTAACAAACAATTCAATGTGATCTTTCCCTTTCATTCCGATGTTTGATGGACACTGAGTTACTCTTCTCTTGATATAATTAGCAAACTTTGTCTTGTATTGGTCTATCATTATTGTGCCATCTTTATATTCAACAACTGATAGAGCACATTCAAGAAGCCTGAAATTAAAAAACGAACAGTAGCTGGAGAATATGCGCCATAATTTAATAAACTTAATATCTTCTAATGCATCTTTGGTGATATTTTGAAAACGATCATTTTTCTCAATTGTTCCACAGTGTATCCAATCTTGTAGAATCCATCGTAGCTCATCAATGGCATCTGAATTAGATTTAATGTGTTTGTAGAAGGCAATTCGAATTTCACTAAATTCATCAATTATTTTTATTGTGTCTTTTTGTAGCTCGGATTTCTGAACATTATCATCTGGACGAAGAGCTCGAAAAAATATAGTGTAGTTTTCTTTTAAAAATATCATAAGTTGAAGCAACATTAATTGCAATGTTTGTATGCAAACTTTATAACGGGAATGTATTATAAGAAATTGTTTTAGAAATATGGCAGTTGCATGGGTGAAACATGCCCTAACCTTACTTTCAAAGTAGTACAACTGATAATTGATTTTGATAAGTACTGTATACTCAAATATTCTAAGATAATGAGTTGATATATTTTCTAAAACGAATCTTGACAATTGATTACCATCATATCTAGTGCATCCAGCTTAAGAGTAGAAAGTGTGGATTAAAAGTTAGGCTAATACCATCACACTGAGCTTAAGCATACCATTGTTTACCTTTTTATAACTCCTTCCACAAAAACAAGCCAATTATCGGCACAAGTATGAGAACTGCATTATTCCCATTCATTTTACATATTTAATGCCATTTTTTTGAAATGTCAAAATTTCTGCCGCACTTGTCACAAATCGTACCTAAACTTTAGCCCCACCCTATATGCAATGGTTTCAATTCGGATTTTTCCTATTTCTAAGTGCCGAGGTAGCAGAAGCATCTCTCTTACAGTGCAAGATACATCACAAACAATTTTGAAATTTTTCCAGCTTAAAAATTTCTTACTTCATTTTATAAACATTGAAATTAAGACCAAATACAACAGTTTTAAGACACCAAATTGGGTATACTGTATCTTTATCAGAGAGTGTAATGGAACACTCTATTTAGGGTTAATGACCCCTGTACAATAGGGATAATATAAAATTCAATCACGTTACATCTGGTTTCAGTCAACAATGATTCAAAATCAGTGATTAGTTGTCTTTTGTAGTCTCTAATTATGCTATATATTCAATTTCTAAACCACAGAGTGTAAAAAAACAAAAACAAAGTTATAATAAAAAAATTGAATGAGTGCCACGTCTTTTTACATTAGCACTGACATCTTGTTTGTTGGTAGTGCAGGGAGAAAAAAAAAAGAGTAATGTAAATTGCTTTAAGTCTTCTTTGCAGCGGCCTTTGGAGAAAACCGTAAATGCTTGGCATATATCGTCTCAGAAGTGTACGTTTAGTAATTTTTAAAAGCTGTTGCGGATAAGGTAATGTGAATGTTGAAAAGTGGGTAGTTGAGACTAAGATGTTCATAGTAAAACATAACGGAATGACATACAAAGATGAATATTGACCATGGCCAAGGTAGTAAAAAAGTGGGAGACTAGTTGTAAAGATCATTTCATAAAATGTAAAAAAATTTTTTTTAGGTTTGCTCTAAAAAGTATGGAAATGAGAGCCAAAGTGTTAATTCGACTGGTGAGCCTTACAAAACTTGCTCAAATTGATAATGGTGATTCTACAACCCTAAAATCACTACCTTAAATAAATTTTTTTTAAAATCAAACAAAAATTAAAAAAACAAAACATTTAAATTTTTTTTTAATATTTAAGTAGTCCTCAAGCTGTACAATTTCTCGAAAAAGTTAGGAATCAAGAAAAACAAAAGTCAAACCAAGTCCCATGTGTTCAGGACAATTGAAGTTGACAAATAGCAGTTCTCAACTTTGGAAGTCGACAAATGGCAAGTTCTGAACTCTTTGAAGTTGCAAATGCCACCCTAAAAAATTTTTTCAACACTTATGAATTTATTTTTACAATTGTGACAGTCTATGGGAAAAGGGGGCACTTCACTCAAACCAAAAAAATTGAGTTTTTTATACTAATAAAAAGCTACAATTTATCTCAACTTAGTGCTAAAATACTGGAGGGTAAAACCTTCGACACGCAGAGAAACTGGCAGTTGAACTGAGCTGTATTCAGCAAAGCAATCGAACTAGAAATCGAGAAAACATGAATTGAATATCCACTTCCGGTATAATTAATGTTTCCGTATACTTAACGGCGTACTCCACGTATGCAATTAAATCGTACAGCCGCTTTTTAACGGCGACTAACGAAGTTTGCGTAGAGTTCTTTTTAGCTTTCAGAGCGTCTCACAGCCTGTCTTGTCGGAATCCTTGGCTACTCTACTCCATGTAGTGGTAAACTTTCAACCAGAGGTAAGCTGTAGATTGCATGCAATATTCTCAAAGCTATGCCGTTTTTTTAGCTGCTTGTTTGAAACTCCGCCCATTCCCCATTTATTGTACTTCGAGAACGAGAGAGAATAAAAAGTAGCTTGTCTTTCCACGGCACGCTTGGGGTCTTTTAAGGTGTTTCGGCATTTGAAATTTGGCGTAGACTTAGAGTAAGGGTCACTAAGACTAATTCTGCAAAAAACGAAAATAGGAGAAAGGAAGAATTTTTCCTATGATTTACTTCTGGAGCCTATATCTCAATTTCAATTATTGCGTGAAGTGCCCCCTTTTCCCATAGACTGTCACAACTAGTTTAGTATGGAACTAGTCTACAAAGTATGCAGGCACCCAATCGGTTAAGATTTACTCTTCCTGCTTTAAACAGATAATAAAAAAAGAAACTTTTTATGGTAGTAGTTCGCATAGCCATAACCACAGGTAAAACCTCAAAACCACATATACTTTGACTGACTATATCTGCAGTAGTCGTGCTTTATGTTGGGTAGTTAACCAAGTGCTGGGAGAGAAGTTTTGAGTTGAAAATATATATACCGGTGAGTGATTCTTGCCCATTTAGCTTTTCTTATGAAGACTGTGTTCAAAATAGGCTCTTTCATGGTCACTTTTTCTCCTATCCCTCCCTTGCGACCACAATCAATAGCTTTGTTTAGTGATTAAAAAACAAAAACAAACTACATTATAGAATTCCATAAGCAAACACTCATTCTGCTTGTGCACTTGCTCTTGACTACAATACATAAAACATCAGACACAGTGTTGCTATAAGAATAAAACTTCACCATATAGTCAAGAAATGAATGCTGATAATGCAATGTTGGAATGATTTGCTATGTACGTATGGATCAAAAGGGAAATGTCCAGTGAAAGTTAATAGTGAGAATATGACAGGGCTGGCAGTTCATTTAACACAATCTCAATTTATTACTGTAAGTGCTAATACTCCCTCATTCATAATCCAATTCTTATCTCTAACTTTCATATTTTTCCATCAATCTCCCATCTTAGTTGATTGCTCATGTACAAATGTACAGTGTGTCCAGCTTAAAGAGTAGAAAGTTGTCATCAAATGCCTAGTTTTTTCATGAAGGAACTTCCGATCTACGGCAAGATTTAATGATTTTGTTAGCTTCAAAATGACTTATCTTTGGCTACAGTATTAACATTATGACAGCATGGAAAACTGTGGCATTCGGATAGATAGCACTCGTGTGTGCTGAGAATTTTCACTTGGCTTGCCTCATGAAAATATTCTCTCCACTCGTGGTATTAATCTCGAATATCACAGTTTTCCACCCTATTATAACTCTAAATACAACACCTTTCTTCTTCACTACCACATTCTAAATTTTTGTAAATGTTGTAGGATATAAAAGCATATAGCATGTATCATGGTTAGAAGTAATAATTGTTAGGCTTACACTGATACTTCTGGTAAAAATATAATACCAATAATTGATAATTAACATCAAACTATTATAAACTAATATTTTGTCAATACTTTATAGTGTATGAATCACTACTGGAATAATAATTATCACAACCAAATTCTTCAAAGAGTAACTCAACTATAATTTATCTGTTTGTAGTGCATCTAGCTTCTCAAATTATCTATACAATTATATGCTTAATCATCAGTTCTGACCCTTCATAATAAGACTAGATTGAAACTTTCTCACTTAAAGGGGTCTGGAAAAAAGGAAAGGAAAAAATGTGAAATACTCTTAGTTGTCACCGGGGAAATCGAACCCAGGAGTGATGGCTAAAGCCAGTGATCCTGGGTTTGATTCCCCGGCAAAACTAAGATTTTTCCGTTGCTTTTTTCCTGACCCCTATATAAGGTGAGAAAGTTTCAATCTAATAATATGCTTGCATGTCGACAATGACCGACGACAACGATGACGGTGAAGTGTATCCATGAATAGTTCATGAACTGAGCTCAGTTGGTAAAGTGTCACTTTGCATGGATAAAGCATCATCAAATTCTGCAAAAGGCAATTAAAGAAATGAGGGTGACTAGAAATGATGACATATTGTAGATAAAAGCAGGTAAAATTGGTGAGGAATGAATGGAGAAGGAAATTGCTTCACAAAAAGAGCCTGAGAAGCAGGAGAGATAGACAAAGGGAGAGGGGAATCCATGACTCAAGAAGATAGAATAGTGACTCAGAATAGTTGTGGTAAAAAAAATTTAGATATTAGAATTCAATTTTTAAAATAAATTTTAGGTGACTATAATAATAACAACTTTTTTGTTCTAACAGCCAATATTATGTTAATTAAAACTCGACATAATATTGGCTGTTAGAACAAGAAAATTTACTATTATTATAATTATTTCAGCTGAGAATGACTGAATCTTCATGTGACTAATTGGGCACCCACACATTCCGTTTTTTTAACTGCAACTGTAGTATTATGAGAAAAAACAATAGTTGTGGTATCCCTGATAGTGTTTCACTTGCTTCTCTCACTTGCAATTACAAATAAATCATAAAGGCACACTTGACTGATCATAAAATCTTGTCAGCTCTTTAAAACCATCAAATCTATCTAAAATTTGAACATGGACATGTTCTAAATATATATTCACAGATTTTTCGTGATTTACGACTTACAGTATACATACCAAATATTATTTTCATTTAGCTACTCTTGTTACTAAACTAGTATACCAAATTATATTATTGTTATTTAACTGTCATACTTTACAAAATGTGCCACTGTTTTAAAGATTACAATAACTATATAGCATACCATATAATGTGTTCATTTAACTATCATATTTCACAAAATGTGCTATCAATTATTACTCTTTCAATAAATACAGACACTAAACTGACCCTCGCAGTGAAGAATTTCTTCATTTTTTGATGAAGACATTGGATCTAGTACAGAATTTTCATCTATTTCTTTAGAATTAGAGGTGGTATCAATACTTTGTAGATTCCTTGTAGTATCAGGGACTAATTTATAATGAATCATTATATAAAGGAAGTAAGTATATTTACTAGTATATTTACAATATATAGTATATGTATATGACATTGACCTTAACCAGACATTTCAATTTCATGCCAAAATATTCTAAATCGTACGTTGTACAGCTGAAAAACTTCACTGAGAATGGCTGAATAAATAAATAACCTTACCTGTTTGTGAAGTCTTCATATAAGTTGATTTGACAGTATTTGCTAAAACTTTATTGTCTACTCCTTCTAGTGCTGAACACACTTTCTCAAACCACAAACTCTCAGGAGTGTTAGTCAACAAGTAGTGAATTATCTGATGAAATATTTTCCCAGAGTCATTGTTGTAGTCCACTTTAAAGCTTTCAATGGTGCCCATAGGAATTCCAAGTTGAACACCAAACTCCATATACTTGGACTTCACTGAAGCTAGATCCTTTACCAAACTAGCCAGTACAACTAGTACATGAAAAAGCAAAAGGTAATACACATGCACATCACTTGGTGATATGCTCTACAAAGATGTCATGAAAACACTCATATTAAAATACATAACACTGGCTGAACGCTTTACACACTTCACTCACTAGCCAATTATAACAGTAGATTATAGCATACTATAATTTAATAAAATTTAGATGTATTAATGAGTCACATGACAATATTAAATGAATGATACCTTAGCTTAAAATCAATCTCTCTTGTTAGTTTTAGTAAAACTGAGGAAGATCTAAGGACCCCAATGTTCTGAATTATTCAGCGAGCGAGCGAAGCTGACTCTCAGTCGTGTTCAATTGAGATTTCAGATATATATATAGGTATGTATGCGTACGTCAAAAAATTTCGTCCGCGCTTCTAATTACGTAAGTTAGGTAAAGCGTTCACAGTTCCAGTATTTTTCAATTAACGGGCACGGAGAATCCTGCTCCACTGCCTTACGCAACTTTGTTTCAACCAAAAAGTTTATAGCTACTCTCTTCTAGAAACAATTGTTAAGTCTTTGTCAAGCTGCGCCTCTTTACCACTGCTTTCGAAGTTTATTCAGGTAATTCTGTTATTGTTAACTCTTCATGCCTAATCATTGCTATTATTTAGCGATTTTCTTCACAAATCATCTTTACCTATACTCATAATTTACTCGCTCGCCATGCATTTGCGCTATTCGAGCGCACCACTAGTAATAAACTCCTTACTGCACTCAATTTCTAAATAATACTAATATAATACTTTCAGTCAATCTTTGGTTTTTGCTGTCAATTGCAAGGATTTTTAGACCTTCATTTTGCCACCCTAAAAATACTTTTGCCCCCACTGAAAACTATTATGACCTTCATGGTGACATTTAGCTACCACAACATTTTCATCAATTTCATGGACATGTGAAACACCTTGAAATTAAAAAAAATGATTTGACTATTTTCAATTCATTAGTGTTTCAGCTTTGGCGTACATTTATCTATCAATTGCTGCAGTTACTTACTGTTATATCATACTTGGATTTCTTATACAATATTTGTTCAGTTATTTCAGTCTAGTTCAGGGTAATTGAAACTAGCTGGGACATGTCTCAAAGGCAAGATACATTGAATACGGAGTATCTGGATAGTTCAAGAATATGTTGGGCCTTACTACCCTTACTAAGTCTATTGGCATGGGAAGACGTGTGGTGCAACAACCTGTGCTTCGTCCAGGGACTCTGTCAGACGGATACCAGCTAACAGGTCCTACCCTTTCAAGAATCTACATGAAAGTGGCCGGCAGATAACCTCTTCAGGGACAAGTCTTCCACTTGCTAGATAGTCCTGATCAATGTACTTCTAAAAAAATTCCTGAATTGCCTAATTGAATATGTCAAGCAGCTTGTAAGTATTGTTTAGAGCCAGTAAAATAATGGCACTAGCTACTTCAGTGGAGAAAGCTGTTCAAAGGTGAATACACTGACCCCAAATGAAGCTAAAAATAACATGTTTCCATACCACTAGAAGTTATAATCCTTCTATTTTGAAATTTTTGAGAGGCATGTGACGAGGTTAGATAATTCTATAGTTAGCTGTTATTTGTTGGACTATACATACGTCAATAAACTTTAATTCTTATACAACATTTCGACCAAGTTTGCTGGTCTTCTTCAGGTACAGAAATACAGAAAGTGGAGTGACATGGACGAAACATTGTATAAGAATTAAAGTTTATTGATGTGAGTATAGTCCAACAAATAACAGCTGACTATAGAATCCTTCGATTTTATTTATAATTATTTTTAATCAGAAAATAAACACATAATAGTAATACATATTCAGCTGGGCAAGCCCACTCATTATTCACGTTGAAGTACATCATTAATCTTTGATAGTAAACTCAAATTCTATATTTCTACAATTCTCTATTTTCATAACTTTATGATGCTGATATTCTGATGTTATTTATAGTCAAGTTAATATATAAATTATATATGTTTTTGCTAACGACATTAATTATTCACTGAGTGCTATCGTTTTTATGAAGATAAAAACTATACCTGCATCATATGGTCCAGGGTTCAACTCCACATCACCAGCCAGTAGAAGTAGCTTAGGAAGTAATAAATTTCGGATTTTTCTCACAGTATTTACAAAATATTTGTCCAAGTTAGTAGGCTATATTTGGAGTCAAGTTTTACCAATATCTTTCCAATTTCTATTGAGCCTCTAGCACTGAATTAATTAAAAACACTCATTATGTTCGTCAAACAATATCTAGCCAATAAGTACATACCTTGGCAATTCAAACTTGCTGTCATGATTATCTCTACACTGAAGATTTAAGTATGGCTGCTTCACTAATTGTTTTCTTTTAAAGACAATCCACACTAATACTACTCCTAATAGAAGAACACCACAATCCTGTGTTGGACTCATTTCTGGAGCTAGAACAATACTTCGTCTCATTTCCCAGTTAGTTTTTCTTCGTATTAAACTATTCATTTGCTTCTGGTAGGAGGATACTTTGCAACACTTGCTACATTTACGTGATATGAATATCTTGTTTATGCCGAATGCATAGACAAGGAGGTCAAAATAAAATGAAATCCAGATGAATAATTGAGATTCAAAATGTCTGAAAATAGAAAGTGGCATAAAACATTTTTATAACAATTAAGAAATTATATGTTCCAGTATTTGCAAATAACAAAAATAAACCAACAAACTTAGCTATTTTGTTACGTGTAAACTTTTTTTGTAAATGTAGTCAAATTGTCTCCTTTCTTTCTGGATACTCTTTTTGAAAATGATTATCCTTTGGCTGATGAGGTTTTTCAGGAATTTCCATGGTTAGGATACTTAGCTTGAAGGCCATGTGGAACCACTCTTGAGTGAGTGTGGCCACCGGTGTAGCCACACCACGGGCCCTATCATGAATGCCGTTTGTGCATGGGCTGAGTAATAAATTAGAGTGGCAAAAAGTGGTGCATCCCAAGCTGCACCGGTTGCACCCTTAGTTATGACCCTGCTTCAGTTAGAGTCACTATACTGGAAAAGAAGAATTTTGGACGAAAAAAGAATCAGAAAAAAAGGCTAAAACAAGCATCCCTCTTATTGCACAACCCCATTATTCACTTTTAAACCAGGAGGTCATGTGCATAGCCGGGGACATATTTTACGACAAGTGGAAAATAAAGGCTGCAAGTATTTGTCACCAACCTCCTGGAGACCATGATAGTATGTATTACAGTAACTTTATGCACATAAACTAGGAAACAGTATCACACAAGTAGAATAAGTCATGAGCACCTTAACCGATTACCGGCCAAATTATTACTTAACCGCAGTGCCGCATGCCGCCGTGATTTTTTCCGCCGGAAGTAACCCTTACTGGAGAAGCAACTTTCTGACTTTGTAGCGGAGAAACTATCGGGCCTGGACATAAAGTTTCTATTGATCAGCCGCTGGTAAAAGCTTGCTCTTGCTACTGCTCAATGGATTGAAAGTCCTGCGCGCTCCAGTTTTCGACAGTGGATGAGAGGACGCCTAAGGCTACGAAAATTTTTGGTATCTCGTAGCGTCCTTGGGGTGCCACTTTGCGTTGCTTAGTTTCACCATGCCAGTTATGAGCTTACAATAGAAGACAAGTTCAGAGATTTGAGTAATGGTTATGAATGACGCAAGAATGGACACTAACAGCAACTTATAAAGGTGAATTGTTAGGAAACAAAACACACTGCCATTTTCAGATTTATATTAGTAAGAATGAAAACATCCAAATCTACCCAATGACATCGACTTTAATTCATTAATAAGTCACTCTGTGACATTCTTGTGTTCTTTTTATTCCAGGTATATTATGAACTTTATAATACTACTAATATTCCAAAGTTATGGATCAGCTTGGAAATTGGAGATACTCTTGTGTTTCCTGCATCTTTGGAGTCCTGAATCCACAGTAGAATCAATAAACTTCTCCAATTTCAAACAAGAAATACTTTGGTACACCCACTTTGTATTGATAGGAGTTAGACTTGATTAAATTATTGTATCACTCGCAAAAATGATTATATATAGCTGTTTGTGTGTTGGGGCACGTGTTTTAAAAGTGGTGTGGATTAAATTGAAAGAATAGCAAGTTATTCTTGAGGGTTCTCTTTGCGTGGCTCCTTTTTTGAATTTGAAATTTGTATCGGGATTAGCACTAAATAATGAACACAACCTCTACGTTTAAACCCCTGTATGTTCAAACCATTGTTCAGTCAGTGAAACTGAAGAGGTCCTCAGATCGAAGTGTTTTTCTTTTTAAGAAAATTTATGCCTGACAAGCTAAAACTACCTCAACCAATAAAATCTACAACAATAAGCCTATATGATTACGAGGCTTTTAATTTGTATTTTGCTAACTAATAGCTAGTTCATGCAGGTATAACCAAAGTAAGAAAATAAACTAAAAATAAACATAATATAAATGCAAAATAAAGTGAAATAAGTGCTGACAAATGTCACTTTGCACCATTGGAAATATTTTCTTTTGAGTCATAGTGTGTGCATTTTCACTCAAGCATAAATTTTTAACAAAATTAAATAAAAATATGGTTAATGTGGCAATCACAACTATTCACTTACATTACTAAGGTTATATGTAAGTATAATACTAGAGTATTCGATACTACAGGAAATCATCTGTTATCCAGGCGGCTTGGTTCAGAAGGGTGCTCATAACTAAGATTAGCCCATATCTTAGATCAGTTGTATAATTGTAACGATTTTTATGCAAAAATATATTTATGCTTATAGTAAGAAATAAGCAGGCGAAAATGTAAATTGAAGCCGTACTCTGAGATAGCCACAAATCTTCCACTGTTTACAATTTGATGTAATATTATTGATTGTGTTAGTAGATTTAGATCCAGTATTTAGCACATTTTTAGATAGCTACTGATGCATGAACTATTTCTATCAAATATAAACCATCTTGGCATAAAGAAGCTCTTCTCATGGTGCATCTATTCACTAGCTAGAGCTTAAACAATTTTCATTATCATTCCAAGTCTCCGATGGTTAATCTAGAACATAGTATAGAGTAGAAACTAGCCATTATGACTCTCCTCCTTCTTCTCCTATCAAGTAAGTATGCACTGTTTTCTTTGTTGCGCACAATATGCCTTTTGCAGTAGCGATTCGAAACGTAACGTGTACATCAAAGTGTCTACTCTATTAAGAGCACACTTCAAACTAACACGAATCCCTGAGAAGAATGCTCTTAAACCGTGCCTAGTAGACAGACGTGCCCGTAACTTGGATGGCCGGATAACAGATGAATTATTGTATAGTACAAAACAAAAACAATGAAAGAATATTTTGGCTCATGAGCTCATATATCAGTTTAAAAAATAACACTTACTTAACAAGCTTCCCATAGGAGAAAGTGAAAATATTATTTGGTAACTTGGTTGTGATTTGTTGGTAAATATAAGAATTTCTCTCTTGATAGATTTCTATCAGAATATTGAGAAGAGTAGCCAACCAAATGAAGATCATTACATTTAAAAGTTGAGCCCCAGCATTACAGCTATAATGACAAGCAACATGTTAACATTTCAAGTAATAATATTTGAACATGTGATTTAAAAGACTCAGAATGCTGCATTTTGACCTCAATGTGACAGTAAGTCTGCAAGTAGTGCAGTGATACAGGAATATACAAGTGAGACTATTACAGTGATGGTGATTCTCTTAGTGGTTATGTTAACTTATTAGTCAACTTTGAGTAAACAAAAACAAATAGTTGGATATTACTACATACTCATTGATAGAGTGTGCAAGTTATCTATGACCAAATCAAAGGTAATTTAGTAATGAGTTAAAAATGGATACCACAAATCAATCCATTACAACACTAAATTTTACATTTATTCTATTATCTCAGAGTTCAAATGAATTCACTATAACAAAAGCAATGTTTGAGGTATATCTAACCATATAATATGGCTCTAATGTGCAAATTAAATAATCGCTACACTTAATTCTTACAAAACAGGTCCAATGGAACAGATGAGCAATCACCAGGAAGAGTATTCATGGTATTCATTCTTATTACAAGTTGTATCTACCACAAAAATTATAAGAGGAAGGAGGGGGAGAGGGGGAGGGGGAGGAGGAGGAGGAGGGAAGGAGAGAAAATATGATAATTAATGTGATGACAATTCTCAACACATCACATCATTGATTATAGAAAACATCAAAAACACATTATTATTTTTTTGGACAAGCATAAACATAAGAGAGCAGCACAATGCACTGCTGACACGCCAAGAGCCGGCTAACCCACAACAATAATGAAACCAGTCGTGCATGAGTAGTGAAGTTCTAATCCAGATTATACAGAAAATACAGTTCACAAAAAATATAATTCTAAATCCAGAATTGAATTGATAAGTAAATGCATAAATTTGCAAGTATTGGTAAGAAAAGTTCAGGTCCTGTGTGTAAAAACTACTCCTACTCTTGATCTATTAACCAAAACAATTAGTGTAATAGTCAAAACTGTTGTGTCCTTTGAACATGTACAGTGATTCCAACTTAAAGAGTGAATTTTTTTAAACTACTGTATAGACCCTCACTACAGTCATTTAACATACACATACCTTTTCTTCATCATCCCAATAATGTTTATAATAGTAAAACTGCCTGTTTAGAGAATGGAAAACGGAGAACTGCACTTTTCTCATTCACTCTAATACTTTTTACGCCATTTTTTTTACGTCAACATTTTGCAGTAGTTCGTCATTAAACGTAACGAGCTAAGGTCGAACGGTTATTTCCCTGAACGTTGCTCAACTTCATTAAACTGGTGAAGTGGTTTTTCGTAGGCGATTTATAAGCACTCCTGGCAAGCAATAAGCGTACGAGCATGAATAGGAAACCTGATACCCGGACGTGGTCGTGACGTCATTTGTTACCACAAGCATTGGAATGTGATAATTGGAGCACCCTTTTTGGGGTGCTGCTGAACAAGTCGTTGTATTGTATGTTCCCAGACCCTTTCCTTCCCCGCGTAGCGGTTAACGGTTGGTAAAGGGTCTGGCTACGCGAGACTACGCGAGACTATCGTTCTACTAGCAGCAGTAAACGAAGTCGAAATCAGTCAGAATTGTTGGCTGGTATTACTAACTTGGAGCCAAGCCTATCCAAGAGGTCATCTTTTTTTAAGAGCTGAAGAAAAGCTGAAGGAGTTTAATACCCAAGGCTTCCAGCATTCGGTATTCTGACAACATCAGGGCGATGCAGTTGGAGTCCTACGGGTTGTGCAGCTCCAGAGAAAGCTAAAACGCTGGCCGTGATAGGCAGTAGTGCCGTAAAACTTGATACCTAGGGCCTGAGATACAACCGTAGCTAAATCAGCCATACAATTAGCGGTAAACTGGCGCCTTCGTGCCGCCTTTATGACACAAATACGCATGCGCTGTTTTGTGACGTCACGTATACGTGTACTAAAGGCCAACAACCGCTCTAAACGCCATCATTTGATGACCCTTACCTTGCGTAAACAATTTTTGGTGAAAAACAGCCACAACTCACTTAATTTTCAAGGTATAGCTACCAAAGTTATACATACTAATTTTAAGGCAATTTTACATCATGTGTCAAATCAAAAATCCTTGCTTAAACACTTTTTTTCTTAAAATTTAAAATATTTCGAGATTCAAATTTCGTGTGCCCACAAAATTAGGCTCATATGAAACTTAAGGTATTAAAGTATCAATATACCAAGTTTAGAGATAAGGAAAAATAATTTCTCTTTTTTCAGCTTAAACACTTCCAAATTCACTGTCTTGAAGCTCCCAGTTCCATCACCTATAACCACAAAAATAAACACAAACCCACAAAATGGTTTTGTCTGTATACAAATTTTTAGAATTAGCAACCTAACCAAAAAGCTAAAAAATCCACTTTTTAAGCTGGAAGCACTGTATATACACTGAAAAAAGGAATTACCATACATTATAGTATGTAGCTACATTTAGATGCGTGATGTTAGAGATGAAATTAAAAACCGATTAGCTAAGATGCTCAGGGAGTTATTATTTAAAATGGTGGCCTACTCCAGTGAACATTCTCTGCTCCAGGCTTAATCTCATAGAACCTTAACCCCACCCAAGTCCTCTCATTAATTGTTAATGCTTTAGCATTCTCTTAGCTTAGTTAGCTATAACCGCCGTACCAAGTTGCAGACGCACCAAGTTGCAGACGCACCAAGTTGCAGACGCACCAAGTTGCAGACGCACCACTCCCAATCGTTTCTCGCAGATAGAGACGTGACCGCTAGTGTTTACAAATATTGGGTACCACACCCAAATGCTTCAGGAATGTTAAGAAACTCCACCCCTTCACATTTTGAGCTCCTCCCATCAGGGATCACTTCTCTACTCCAGTACTTTCAACAATGGCTAGACGTTCGTTCGCTCTAGCTCCTCTGAAAAACTAACCAGGAGACCAGCCAGTGGCTCAGTAATGAAAAGGATATGCACCAAGGTGCAAAAATTGTGGAACCCATAAATCCATGCCTTAGTGGACATTCTGGTGACCCTCCAACACCTGTATCTTCTTCCTCAATGCCAGCCTTACCTTGGGCTCCTGTTTCAGTGGATACAGTGGAAGAGACGACGTATTCTATTGAGGCAAAGTCATCTGTAGCTGGCTGGGAGGCTACAAGGGAAAAACTGATGGTTTATGTCACTGAATGTGGGGATGCCCGTTGGCCAGGCGTGTGTGCTGTGCAGAGAAAATAGTGCTATTTTTAGATGCCAACAGTGTGGACCTCAGTCATACTACTGTCAAGCATGCACTGCCAAACTACATTCAAAAAGTAGTTTTTTACATACGACAGAACTGTGGATGGTACGTTACTTGCATGATAGTATGTAGTCACAAATATCGGTTTCTCCTTCCATGTTCAACAATTCACCTTTATAAGTTGCTGTTAGTGTCCATTCTTGCGTCATTCATAACCATTACTCAAATCTCTGAACTTGTCTTCTATTGTAAGCTCATAACTGGCATGGTGAAACTAAGCAACGCAAAGTGGCACCCCAAAGACGCTACGAGATACCAAAAATGTTCGTAGCCTTAGGCGTCCTCCCATCCACTGTCACAGGGTAGTTTCACGGGCCAGATCCTTAACCTAACTGCTGTGCTGGGAAAAAATCTGGTCAAACTTAATACATTTATTCGTGCAGCACTGTCAGCAATTTATCTGAAGTAGGCGTGAATTATGACATAATCTTGAATCCTTTCTGCAGTTACAAATTTGCGCCTTAAATTAAATGCAGTAAGCATTGAAAATGCCTCGCATATAAGACTGATTAATGGCAAAAGAAAACATTTACAAACTGTGACACATTGTAATATTTCGCACATGTCCGCCACCAAACCTGTTGGCATTGCGGAATGATGTGTTGAGTCTGGCCTGTAAGACTAATTAGAGGGTATGTAGCTGTCAAAATTTGTCCCATTGTGTTCTTAATAGTCGTGCTGCATTCCTCTCCTTCTCCAGAGGCATTTAGCATACAGCAAATTTTATCAAGTGAATTTTTTTTTCTTTTTCGTCTGGCAGCATGTTTATTGGAGCAGCAACATTATTGCTTCATTCACATTGCCGTCTGAGGGACAGTAACTGGCAGTCTGGTTATTTCTGGGACTGGATTTAAGTGGAACCAAATTTTATTTTTCATGGTAGTACTATTTTAAATGAAACTAAGAAAATACTACTGTAGTAACATTTCTAGAATTTGTGTAATTTTTAAGTTGATGGATAAGGTGGTGCGAAGGGAGGGTTGGGGTAGAATGCACTGTGCTAGTAAAAAATGTCCATGCCTATCGAAACCACGTTTGGTAATGCATTGATTATAGCAATACTCATTGTTGACAAATATTAGTTATAATTTGAAGTGAATTTATTTACAATATTTCACTAATTCAAGAACGAGTTGCTGGTTGTAAGCTTTTCAAATGGATGAAGTTCATCTGCATGAACTATCTGTGGGCAGGGTTTCATGCAGACTATGGGAACCCTGGGATTTCCACCCTCTAGACTTCGGTTCCCCCCCCCCCCCCCCTAAAATTTGCTTTTTCCCCCGACTAATTTTTTTATGAAAATAAAGAAACATCAGTGCAAAATATGAAGAATTATAAAACAGTCCAAGATAAGCTTCTGAGACAGTTTTCCATAGCTCCTGAAGTGTGGTTTGTATATTTATGAACTCCACAAAAAAAACCCTCCCTCCCCCCCCCCCCCCCCCCCCCTAGCGAAAAATCCTGTATAAATCCCTAGTGGGTATACTGTGAAACCTTACTCATCCAAGTATCACTTAACCGACTGCTCTATTATCCAGTATGGACTTTGATTGAGAATTCCAATGATAGCTCATCCTTGTTGTTGTTTTTTTCTCCAAATTTATTTATTGGACTGAATGCTATTCTAAGTGTTATATTGATTTAAATTAGTATGCCAACATTGTATGTATGTATGTAATGTTTGCAAATAATAGGGTGACCATTATGTCCCAGTAGTGAAGCCTCGCTTTATTGATGTGTCTCCAACTCACATGTGTTCCACCAAGAAAACGATGTCCCTCACCTGTGTGGATGAGTTTTAGTCCAGTCAATTTATGAAGAAAAAACCCCTAACCCCCAAAAAATTGCTACAAAAGGTTTTTTGATGGTTTTTAGTCCTATTCAATATCACGTGCAACATACTAAAAATCTAATAAAATCTGAGTACTGGAAAGGTGTTATTAAGGGTGTATGTGTTCATAAGCTCATTAATATTCATGAGATATACATATTATGGCCATAACTTTGGTTTCTTGCATTTATGACAAGATATATTGATAACATTAGATTCTTCAGCATATAAGCTCTCCAATGATATATAAAACTACAGGTTATAGGAGTCATAAGTAGAAATTAATAATTTCATAACTATAACCATTTCAAAATTCCTCTCTCTCCCTATAGTTACGTCTCCCATGTAGCCCATACATGTTCAAATGTGACCACTGGAAGGCTATGTCTACCAATGCACTAAAATAATTGAAGTTTAATGCCCTTTAGCTGTCAAATACCATTCAAGAATAATCAAACAACAAGAATAATCAAGCAACAACAAAAACAAAAATCCAATCAATAATTTTTCTTCAGTTAATCATCGTCATCTTCGCTGTCATGTTGGTTATATGGATTACTGCATAGTTCCACTTGGCATTGTCCACAGACTGTATGACACGGTAGGCCATATCGCCTACAGCTACAACGAAGTGTTGTGCAACCTGTTGTACAGTTGCAGTGTATCATTTTTTAACAGGTTATCCAGGGCAACATTTGTTTCTGACATTATTGGCACTAATACATTTTCTTCCACTCTCCATCCCCAATTTGCCGCATCCATGTTACCTCCCTGTTCAGTCCAGACCATGATCTGGTAGTACACTCTCTGACAGTGAAATTTGGTTGAGGATGCAGTAGGGGGCAGACGTTCTGGTGTCACAAATGATTTTGCTGAAGATAGTTTCTTTACAAACATTTTGTAGCGTAAAGATGGTAATGGTTCTGTGCACTTTGCCCCAAACAAAACAGTCATTGCTTTGCTACCAAGGTCTTCAACGATAGCTCTTGTCTTATTTGGAGTAATAAACTCATTTGAACAGGACTGTGGTAATTGATCAACTTTTACAAGCTTCTGGAAGGCTGCCTTCTTGCCAACACCGAAAATTCTGGAGGTCATATCACAGCCAGTAATGGCATGAACAAAAAGCAGTTGTGAACACAAATGATCGCCTAGGATTAATTTTAGGCGATTGATGTCGTATACTTTCGTAGTTTTAGCCTTATCTGAACGAAAATACAGATCCTTGCATTCTGTATGGGCATGGTAGAGGAGTAAAATAAACAGGTCGGTGTCTTCCCCAATCAAAGTGGTGGAGTGCAGACGAGAGGTTTCGACAGCAGCTTTAACAACGTCTACATCGGCATCCCCAGAAGCTTGGATGACGTTACAACCACATTTCCTGAGTCTATCACTAATCAGAAAAATCAGTTCTTGCTTATTGATATTGTGAGATAAAAAATCACCTTTCTTGCCTGAAAACTCTGTTCCTTCATTAAAAATAACAACTGGGTGGATGTTGTGTCCTCGTCTTTGATGAGTAGAGTCTTTAATGGATGGACCTCCAAAATATTCATCAAAAACCACAGTTGCCATTCCATAATGTCGACAAGTAAAATCAACATATAATTGTGCTATTGGACCATATGTATCTCCCAACTTCCATGGTAAGCGATATAGCAACGAACCCCCATCAAGGACATACCGTTCAGTTTCAGGAGTAATGTCAATGATGGCATCACCTGACACTTTGCTACAATTATCAATGATGGCATGAGATAACTGTGGCTTATCAGCCTTAAGGAGAACATCTTTGGCCTCAAAAAGAGCAGGAGGGAATGGACCAAGCTCATAGCTTATTACATCTTCCAACGAAAGGTCTCCTGTTTTGGACACAACAAGAAACCGTTGGAACAACAAAGCTGGACCAATCGTTTGTTCAGGAGTCACCCTGACAGCAGCAGCATCTCCAAGAGTCTTGGCTGTGTCTTTCCGTTTGAATGAGACAGTGAAAGCAGGTTGTCCAATCATTTTGTCCATAATTTTTCTTCCAACAAGCTCATAATCATGCACATTCACATCAGACTTAGCCACTACACCATTAACAATATTTCTCAAGGAAGGCTCTTCAGAGAATGGTGTGCACACAATTAGTTTTAAACTAATCTTTGACAAGTCAGATGAATCCCTCTGGATCCTTGCTTCAGTGGATTCTTTGTGCTGCTCACTGGTGGTATACAAAAGATGGTTGAATTCTTGCATAGCATTGTTATATGTGGCGGTTACTGGTATAGACATCGTCCATAGTGATCGCTGTGCTTCATTCATTCCACTTCCACGTGTCAAACCTCCAGTGCTCTTCAATGATCTCATCAAGGTCTGTTCAATGACTAGATCAGAGCTAAGACCTGCCCAGAACTGATTACTGCGACGTATTACATGGAACCCATTTGTAAATTTTCTAAACACATCTGGGTGTTTAATCTCAAGTCCACTCATTTCTCATGTGATGCTAAAAAAAAGCTAGGTGATAAAAAAAAGGTTGTAAAAAGGTATAAATTAGCTAGGCCAATCAACTAAAATTGACTTCTTTGTCTAGCTATTTTGGAAATGTTAGTATTATTTGCCAAAAAGTTCAAAAGTTTGATATCATTGGAAAGCTAATAAGCTAAGTAATCTAATGCTACCAATTGCCTTCATTAGAAATGAAATAAACAAAATATATGGCTATCTAAGTATATCTCATGAATATTAATGAGCTTGTAGAGAGCTACTCCCTCAAAAACACCATTCCATAGGTTAGATTTTATTAGATTTTTAGTATGTTGTCCGTCATATCAAATAGTACTAAAAACTTACAAAAAACCTTTTGTAGCAATTTTTTGGGAGTCAAACCATATGACTAGACTATTTGGTAATGTCTATAATTTCATTGCTGTTAGTAATGGATAGTAAAGTGAAGCGAGGAAGACGATTTTAGGACTGCTGTTGCATGATTGTATGTTTTGATGTGGTCCAAGGTCATTTCTTGATCAAGTTCAGGTGCAGTGTGCAACACTTAGGAAAAAAGCTAATTGGCAGCTATTGTGTGTTGCTATGGCAATATGTGATTTTTTTCCCCAGATAAATTTCTATTCTGCTTGACGCGAGAAAGGCTGAGATAATTGTGTTGTCTCATTGTATTCTATATTCTGCCTTTCTTTTTTTTTTTTTTTTTTTTTTTTTTTTTTTTTTTTTTTTTTTTTTTTTTTTTTTTTTATTTTTTTTTTTATTTTTTTATATTTTTATTATCAATGTTCTACTGATTGGGATGATCAATGATTTAATCGCAATAGTGTCCTATTGTTTATATATTGTAATATTTTAATTTTAGGGTCACAACAATGCATTAATTTTGCAAGCTGTGGGTGTGAACCCCTTCCAGTAACCCTTGCAAGAGCCAAATTATGGCCGGCCACACCTCACCATCCTGGAATGGTATTTACATTTGGTCTCTTAGACTGGGCTGAGGCACTGATGCTTGAAGCACAGGTTTCGCTTCATGATTTTTGCCGTTCCCTGACTTTTAGGGGCGGATTGAAGTTGTCGAAAGTACAGCATTTTATGTTATGGCAATAATTGTGTAAAATTTAGCATTAAGAATTTTTTTATTTCATTTCATAACTAATCTTTCAGATTAAATAATGTATTTAATAATGGTGTGCATGTATTATTACTTCCTTGTAGAAAATGGATATTTATAAGTCTTTGATTAACAGTTTTGAAGAATACAGGTATTAATTAATGTAATATTGACTGTAGTGTAGAGATCCTAGGCTGCTTTGTATATTTTTAGACACTTGAAACATGAATTGAGAGACTTACATTATCTCTCTAAAGATTTAGACTCGGGGAATGTCTGCCCAGCATGTCCCAAGGTTAGTCCATTATTAACTAAAACTGTACTTAAATTTTTTCACCGCTTTTGTAGTTTAAAATGCAACAGCAGCAAAGATTTTAGACAAAATATTTGTTGAGTATTTTATCGTATTTTTGTTGTTATTTGAATGACATTATTAATATAAGTACAGTATGAACCTTTGCAATTTTCTCTATATATTGTATTTATTATTTTTAGGAGGAAAGGTTGTGTATGTGTGTGATGCGTTATTTGGATTGCCAAGGAAAAAATCAGCTGGTCACAGCTACCGAGAGCCACTACATGGAAACTTGTAGTTTGGCAATCAGAAGTAAGTAGATGAATTTGTGGCTCAGAGTCGACAAAGTAGAAAGATAAAAAATATAAGGGTGCCAGACTGTATAATACATGTGTAGTATTAGAGACAGTTTACATTTAGGAGTGCAGTAACTTTGTGGCTGGTGATGCCTTGCCAAGTAATAGCAGACACAGAGCACTGGATGAGACCGCAATTTTTGGATGTGCTTGTCGCCATGAATTTCCTGTCAAGTTTATTAATTTAAAGCATGGAGAAAGGTAAAATTCTAAACTTTCTTACATACATTACATTACATGGCGGGAAGGGAATAGGGGAACTTTTTAAAGTTTTTTGTTAGGCCAACATTCCAACATTCTCCTTTCCTCCCTCCAAACTCATCCACACATATACAGACATATTATGAAGCACTGGTTATGTTTTTATGTTCGTTATTTTGTAATCAGGCTAGCTTACGCAGTGTGGATGCTTGAGGAAGTCATTTAAGCTAACGAATCTACTGGCAATGAATTATTCTTTATGTACGACATCGCCTGTACCCTTCACAGTCACTTGTCTGTAAGAATTTGTATAGTAATAATGGATATTATGTTGCTAGTTATCACAGCAATCAGACTTTTTGGAGGAAGTTACCTTGTGTTTACCCATTTTTCACTCATTTGGCCACAAGGCGTCTTGTCAGGTACATTTGACAAGTTTGGTTTGTTATGTGTCCATTGTTTTTTTTTCTAGGGGAGGGCTTCGGGGGCAAATGCCCTTGCTGAAAATGTTTATTGCCCCCCCCCCCCTCCCATCCCCTTGAAGTCTTTTGACGTCAGACTTGGGGTCGAATATACATATTGCAATTGGATTCTTTTTCTGACATACAAAATTCTAGTTTTTGCTTGCAATAATTTTGTTCAAGTCAATATGCCCCCACTATGATGCTAGGCAAGAAGAATTGCTTATGTCATATAATTATAACAATTATTATTATTATTATTATTTTATTATTGTTTTTTGTATTTTATAATTATTATTTCATTATTGTTATTATTATCAAAAGAACTATGTATATCACAATGACTGTACATTGTGCAACATACGCTATCAGCTGACAATTATGTCACATTTTATTTTAATATTACATTTTTATAATCTGCCAAGAGGAGAGCGTTTTTACTGAAATTAAAGGCCAAGTGTGCAGGTACATTGTAGATAGCATTTTGGCTTCTCATTGTTTATTATTTTCACTGAGTAAGTAGAACATGCATTGAGTTATTGTGAGTTTGTTGTGGTTGAGTTACAGTGTAGCAGGATTTATTGGCTAATGTTGTTTGATCAGTGGGCAATTTATGCTATAACGTCAAATTTAATAACTGCATAATCAACTTATTAACCCTCAGTGCGCATGCGCCTGAGGGTATATAGTAGTCAACCTGTCATTCATTCAGTCAACAGGGGATCTCGAAGAGTACGGCTACCCAGTCTTTGAAAGCGACATCAAACTATAGCACTTCACAGAGTAAGTCCCTTTAATGTGCCAGAATTGTTAGTTTTGACTTAGTTTTCAAGAAAAAGCGAGTAGAATTTCAGTCCTACAATCGTACGTTACGGTAATGGGAACCGCCCCTTAAAAAACTTGCTTGTCACGTGAGCCAGCTTGCAGGTTGCAAATCACTTTAAAATAGCTAACAATTACGTGCATTGAGTGTGAGGTGTTACATTGCGTAGTTGTTGAGTGAGCAAATAACTAACCTAAAAGTCTCTGGTTCGAATCCTCGCTGATGCTTTTTTTTTCATCTTTTTTTTTCATCCTGTTTTTTTTTTCTTTTTCCTTTTGTCTTCTTGCCTTCTTCTATCTTCCTACTGTTTTTATTTCTTTCCTACCTTTTCCTTTCTTTTCCTCTTTCTTTCGTGTACTGTTTTTCTTTCTTTCTTCTTCCTTCTTCTTTTCTTCCTACCTTTTTTCATTCATTCCTCTTTCTTTTGTCCCTCTTCATTGTCTTTTTCTCTTTCCTGCCTCTCTTCATGCCACTTCTCTTTCTTTTTGTTTTTGTTTTTACACCTTTCCTTGGTTATTATTTTCTTTATCATACTAGCTAACTAGCGCTGAGGGTTTGCACTTCAGTGCTCTAGTTGGTAGTAGCATTGGGAACATGAACTAAAAAAAATTCCACTGTTGAAAACTTATAACCTAAGAACCTTTTCATACACAACACACACACACAAACACATACACACACACACTCACACACACTACACACATACACTACATACACATACATATACACACACTACATACACACACACACACTCACACACACTACACATATACGCTACATACACATACACACACATATTTAAAAGTTGTTTAGATTACGGGGATGTTTAGGCTATTTCAGGAAGATTTTCTCCCACCCTGTAAAATGTTTCTACTCTCCTCAAAATGTTTACGCCCTTCCTAAAACGTTATTCTATAATTTGTTAACTACCTTATTCAAATAAATCCTCTTCAATGTACCAAAATTGCCAATTTGCCCCCTGCAACATTTTGTTATAAAAAAATTCTCTGAATGGCAATTAAAGAATGTCTTGTAATCAGTATGCTCTTAAAGGCAGTGCACCTTAGAGCAAATTACAACCATTACCAAATTTGTCTGGTGTAACTCAATATTCCCAATTTATGTCACAGAATAATTTTGGCAGAGTTTGGTATATTTCAGTGAGCTGCTTTCTTGTACCTGGCATTCATTTTTAGGAAAACTAATACATAATGGAATATTTGGCCACTTACTTGATGAAGAAATAATCTTGTTCATTACAGTTTACTACATGATTTTTTAATGTGTTGTGTTGTGTGTGTGTGTGTGTGTGTGTGTGTGTGTGTGTGTGTGTGTGTGTGTGTGTGTGTGTGTGTGTGTAGATGGACAGAAGATTGCAAAACGTCTGTCTCGTCAAATCGCAAGAGAAACTAAAAACATTAAAGACTTGCTGTGGGAACATAACTTGTGCTGCTCAAATACTGACAGTCTGCCTTATTCATCGGCACTGGATCTGGAAGTTTTGTCCAACTTGTTAGCAGTTGCCCACTCTTCACCAGAAATTAAAAAAAAGCGTGTGAAGTAATAGAAGAATATTTTTGTACTTAAATCATGCTTTATTCAAAGTTAATATAGTTCACTAATGTTTTTTTTTTTTCAATTATCACTACTTCAACTAATTTGTTATTAAACTGACCTTCTCTGTAGAAAATTTCTTCATCCTTTGAAGAACACATTGAATGTGGTACAGAGTTTTCGTTTTCTTCTTTAGAATTGGATGTAGCATTGACTGATATTTTACTGTGTGAAATTTTTGTAGTATCAGGCACTAAAAACATATATGATTATTATTAACTAGCAAGTACGCCGCCACACAGTAGTGGCGCTTGATGAACCAACTTTTGCAAATTAGGAATGCAGTAGCATAAGGTATTTTTATCCATGGTATCCCTTGTGATGATGCTTTACCCCATTCCACTGTGGCACTTGATACTAAGTATAGCAAATATGAAATGCTACAGCACAAGATACTTTTATTTGTGGATAAAGTGTCATCATATTCTGCAGAAGGCGGTTAAATAATTAAGAAAACAAAGGCAATTAGAAACGATGACTAATCATAGCCAAAAGCAGGTAAATTCGATGCACAGAATGCATAAGCTTCACAAAGCCTAAGTCAAAAATCATGAATGCAAGCACAGAGAGCCTGAGAAAAAAAGCAAGAGAGATAGAAGGGAATCTCTGGGTAAAGAAGAAAGAGTTGAATAGAGGAAATGTTACGAAGAGTTGAAATGACTCAGGAAGAAAGGGAGCAGGAGAGGGAAATAGTGATATAATTAAAGAACTTACTAATGAATAGTAAGAATGGATTAAAAAAGCCTCATGCTACTGCATTCGTAATATGCAAAAGACAGTGTCACTGTGTGGTGGAGTACTTGCTAGGTGATATTATTAAGAGTGCACTACAAATTGTAATCACGGTGAGAAATTGAAATGGTGTGCATTTCTTTTTCTTTTTACTGTATAATATCAGTTTACTTATTATTTAAAGGACACTATAATAAACTACTCTTTTAAATCTTATTTGAAGACTAAAGACAGACCAGGGATTAAGTGCACACTGTGTATCTTCAAGAATGGCTTTTGCTGAGAGAGACCCTTTCTAGCCCTGTTCACTACCATATGCTTATATGCTCTGAAAAACATGACTTGATGAATGATGCAACCACAAGATATGCAGGAAGTATGCTCATATTGATTACAAGAGTAACAAAATATAACTACTTATAACACTACATTCCTCTTCACTTAGCGGCTCGTTCTATAGTGACATGACAATGTCAATGCTTAGTGACTGGGAGACAGAGCAGGTTCAGAAGTAGTGTTTATCTCTCGTAACTGCTCAGCATACAGTATGATAATTGTCTTAGTCATTCCACACTGGACTCTGCTTGAGAACTGCATACCAAAAACTCAGCTTAAGTAAATCCAGCATTGTCCTTAGCTTGTGTTGAAGAAATATTGAGTTGAGAGCCACAGCCATTGTAGTATATGTTGTAGTCAGGTAGAGCAAGCAGTAAGTTGCTGAGTCGAGGTGACAGTGATCAACCATCCATATATTTCTGGCCATTTGGAATATGAGGCGACCACAATAACTAGCACAGTACCTTGAAAAGGACCGGCAAAGTTCACATGAACTCACTCCGATGGTTTGGTTGGCCATATCCGGGGCTCTAGAGGAGTTACAGTAGGTAAATGTTTGAAGACTGAACTCAGTACAAGTCTTAGCTGTTTTCTGAATGTCGGCATCTAATTCTGGCTACCACATATAACGGCAAGCAATTTCTTTTAGCTACCCTTGTAATTTCAGAATATTCCCAATAAAGTTTTTCCACAATTGAAATTGCAACATTTAAATAATTAAAGCTTTTGTTCCTCATAGCACACATCGAGGATGGAAGGCGGGTAAAATAACAATGGAATTAGGATAGAACTAGAATGGAAGTTGGATGGAATTACGATGGAAGTGTGAATTTGCGATGGAAGTGTATGGAAATAGGATGGAAGGAAGTGGCCCGAAAAAAGCCACCATAGTTCCACTCTCATGAGTCCATTTTCACTGGACATCACTTCTGAGAGGTGAATTTAAGGAGTGAATGATAGCTGATAAAAAGGCCACAAATTTTCCATAATAATTCAGCAAACCAAAGAAAGAACGCAGTTCTGTGATATTCTTCGGAAGAAAGTGATAGCATCTAGCTTTACCTGCAATGAATGTTGTCCTTTCAGGCGATGTCCCAGAAATTCCATCCTTTTCGTTCATTTCTATTTGTATAGTTACTTCGAACCTGATCAGCTATGGAATACTAACCCCGACAAAATTGCTGCATGAAATTCCTTCGATTCCCGGTAGAAAATTCCTGCAGGTCAATTCCCGCTCTTGAAAATTCCTGCAGGTCAATTCCCGCTCTTGAAAATTCCTGCAGGTCAATTCCTGCTCTTGAAAATTCCTGCAGGTCAATTCCTGCTCTTGAAAATTCCTGCAGGTCAATTCCTGCTCTTGAAAATTCCTGCTGGTCAATTCCTGCTCTTGAAAATTCCCGCTCTTGAAAATTCCCGCTCTTGAAAATTCCTGCTAGTCAATTCCCGCTCTTGAAAATTCCTGCTGGTCAATTCCCGCTCTTGAAAATTCCCGATCTTGAAAAATCCCGCTCTTGAAAATTCCTGCTCTTGAAAATTCCTGCTAGTCAATTCCCGCTCTTGAAAATTCCTGCTGGTCAATTCCTGCTCTTGAAAATTCCTGCTGCAATTGGAATGGAATCAGTGATCATAAAACCCTTTACCTATTGTTTTGAAGAGCTGGGGGGAAAAAAGCTTGTAAATGGGACATTTAAATTAGACATAATTATAATTATGAAACAAAGCTAGTAGAATATTATTGATAAGTAATAGTTTAACTTAGGTGCTAAATTAGGGTTGCCAGTGCCACCCTTGTGTAGCCTCATTTGATCCACCTCTGTAGTGTACTAGTCCTGCATCAGCAGTAGTGGGCCCAATCTCGCCCAATAGTTTATGAAGTTAACTGCATTTCAGTGGTTAGTTCATAGCAATTGCCCGAGTAATGTTTATTACTGCCTACTACCCCATTCTACTACTCATAATTCCAGTGATTCAGCAATACAACAATTATTAAACTTCAGTGTTCCTCATAGCTCGTAACAACTGAATGTTGATGGAATGTAAGCAGCAAGGTAAGACACAGTTGTGGCCAGGATACCTCCCTATCAAATATGACCCTTTACCCCCTGGAATTGATGCCAGTTGTTTACGAAGTTAACAATACTGAATAGTTCATTTTGTTTTGCTACAAGTTACTAATTGAAGGAATGTAAATCGCAGGAATTCCTCACAAAAATATTATTAAAAAATATTCAAGAAAAAGTCACACCATTCCAAAACCATCGTTACAAACTATTGATAAAATCAATGATTCTTTAAATTCATCATAATTATTTCCATGCATGGTAGGAAGACGTAGCTGAAGGTCACAAGTAGAAGCTGTTGCTAAAATTGCCTCTTGAAAAATAATGGTCGGCTGCTTGTCAAATCCCAGAACTGGTATTTGTTCCGCTCCAGAAAGAAAAATCAACACGTCCCTCAGCTTACATTGTAATGCTCCACCTACAAGGAATAAGAGGAAGGTGAGAGAGTGGAGAAGAAATATATACCCCAAGTGTCAATATTAATAGATGAGTGATACAGTGTCATCAAATAATGTGATGACGTACAGAAAAATCTGCACAATGTGTCCAGCTAAAAGAGATTCATCAAATTAAAAATGTATTAATAAGCAAGCCTATGGGAGAACGATTAGGTAGAATATTTTACTGGGAACGGCTTAACCTATGGTGATACAACTGGAAAAGCACAATATCTGGATGCTGACCACTAAGAATTGGAAATAAATTTGATGGAGGGCTATGTACATGGTCCCATGTTTTTCATGCGCCCAAAGTAATTGCCAAAGGGAAATCAACAGCAAAATCATGGCAACCATACAAATAAACCTAATGCAGCAACTAACTTTACTAATGCCGGCAGCTTAATAGACTGATTTGTATATGTACTGAAATTCCTTACCAGACTGTCCGACTTTACATAGAAAGGTAAAGCTATGCCGTAAAATTGCCAAATTTTGTAAATATGCATCAAATTCCAAACAAACTTGGTATGACACAAATATTTTGATGGTTTACACAACAAGGATGAATGCAGCATCATCTTGGCTGAGAAATATACCATGATGCTTGTAGCATTAGATAATTATCAATTTTTATTGCTAAAACAGTGTTAACAATGCCATGCACACTAAGTAAGATCTATAGAAACTTAATCCATCCAGAGCGAAAAAGTGTGTGAAAAACTTGGTCATCAACGGGATCAAACCCAGGACTACTGGCTTTAGCCACCAGTGCTCTGACCACTGAGCTATGACCACCAAAGACTTCTAAGCCTCACACATTGGACCTTCATACTGACAAGTTGTACTGCAATGCTGCAATCTACTACTCAACAGCCATCAGGTATGTGCTGTCAGAACACATATTCGACCAAAAACACCTAATCCTCCAGGGAGGAGCCATAACCAGTGGATTAAAGGGGGCTTATCAATACTATAAATTCTATGCTCATCCGTCATGAAATTAGATAGAAAGTTAATCACATCCAGGGTGAAAAAAGAAAAAGCCCAAGTATTTGAAAATGTGTGAGGCTTGTAAGTCGTTGGTTGTCGTAGCTCAATGGTCAGAGCACTGGTGGCTAAAGCCAATGGTCTTGGGTTTAATTTCCAATGATGATTAAGTTTTTCATAGGCCCTGTCCTCTTTTCAACCTGGATGCGATTAAGTTTCTATCTAGTTTTAAGACAGGTGAGCATAGAATTTGTAGTATTAAGTAAGACCTCATCCTTAAATTGTATGAAAATCAATTAAAGTAAGGAATCAATAAATGTGCATAATTACAGGCTCTTGGTTGCCTGTAGCAACCACTACCAAACTCAATAGAATGAAGCCAATAATGGTGGTAACAATTTAATAGAAATCACAAGTTTACTTAGTATCATAAAGTCATATATTATGTACTCACACTGGTACAGCATGTATCGCCACTATTCTTTTTACCGGCATACACTAGATATGTATGACATACCTCATTTAACATAACCACAGAGTTAGCATGGGAACAAAGCTATTGTATGATTTAACTTACTTTCACATTCGTCCAAAAAATCAGCGAAGTGTATATATGTTTGCTTTTCCAATGGCAGTCTATTATTTCCCTCCTCCGAAAACTCACATTTAAACATATCCTTCAGATAAACTATTACACACACGCACACACATACACAAGCACGCATGTATGCACACAGTGTCGGGGAGAGGGGGGAAAATCAAGTGAATTCTAAAATATGTATTAAATAGTCTTACCAAAGGGAATAGGTAGGTCTATTATACCGGGAAACCAAAGGTATGATAATAAAACTTGGACAGCTTTTATGTGGATGCCGACAATTTTGTAAATATAAAAAATAAATTTAATTTGGTGCTCATAATGGGCACTATTTTTCTTTAGAGGGTCACAAATGTGTTAATTGCCGACAAATATATGCTATACCTTAAATATGGCAAAATATCTCAAAACTTTTCAAATTTTTTGGTTTCAGTCAAGAAGAAAACATTTGAGAAATTCTTTTTTTCAATGATACATAAGGAGACTAATGCATCAGTAATTCAGCGAGCGAGCGAAGCGAGCGAAGCTGACTATCAGTCGTGTTCAATTGAGATTTCAGATATATATATATATATATGTAGGTATGTATGCGTACGTCAAAATATTTCGCCCGCGCTTCTAATTACGTAAGTTAGGTAAAGCGTTCACAGTTCCAGTATTTTTCAATTAACGAGCATGGAGAATCCTGCTGCACTGCCTTACGCAACTTTGTTTTAACCAAAAAGTTTATAGCTACTCTCTTCTTGGCGAAAGACTGTGAATGGCAAATTGTCAAGCTGCGCTTCTTTGCCACTGCTTTCGAAGTTTATTCAGGTAATTCTGTTATTGTTAACTCTTCATGCCTAATCATTGCTATTATTTAGCGATTTCCTGCACAAATCATCTTTACCTATACTCATATATTTACTCGCTCGCCATGCATTTGCGCTATTCGAGCGCACCACTAGTATCTGTCATGACGCTGACATGAGGTTAAATAAAAGTCTTCTTGGCTTGCCCTTGATGCTCATAATCTTTATTGGATTGCCCTACCCATCAAAAATAATTTAACACTGTTCTCGATATAACTCATTCGATGCTGACTTCATTAAACACTTAAGGGTGGCCGCACATAGCAACGCGCACTGCCTGTAGATCCGGACATTAATTTATTCCCCGCCAATACCCCACCATTTGATAATACGCGAGCAGAAACTATCGCGCAGTAGTAGCAGAAGTATACTTTGCGAAGTTGTGGTGTTTTAGTTTAGCTTCTTGTTGTCTCATATCCGTTTACAGCAACTCTCCATACGTCGTCTGAGCTCACGCAGCAAGGTGCACCAGGCTGCCTCTCCTCCTGTAGCCGTTCTCTGGACTCTGCGCACCTGAACTCAAGCGGATGGATATACCAGGCTCGATTTCTGCGGAGCGAAGACTTCCCAAGCTGCGCAGGTCTAATACCTTCACCTATGGCTATCTCCAATAAACTGCTATCTCTTCTGACTCCTCTTGTTATTGTTGTATTGATGTTTGTTTACTCTTGATATAGGCGGGCTCTTTTTAGAACCAATACAAACTAATTGAAAAAAAAATTGCTCGCGTACTCGTAGTACGAGATATGGGGGTGGGGCTATTTCTTAAGAGTGGAATAGAAGTATCCAATTTTGAATCAGTTTTTCTTGGAATCAAATAATGAGAACGACTATATTTTTTGCACACGTGTAGAACACAAAAAAAAGAATGGCACCACAATTTGAATTTTTCAAAATCTTATAAAAGGAAAAAATGTAAATAAATCATAAAGTAATATTGAAATGGAAAAAAACTCGTTGTCTTGCCCTAGAGTATCGTCTTGGCTAGCGGCGTACAAAATTCTGGCGCTCCAACTTGCCGCACCGCTCCAAAAAGTTGTTTCAAAGTTTTACATCGTGGCCATGATATTTCCTTCAGATTCACTCCAAAGTCGGTGTGCAGTATCTTCGGCAGGTACTTTATTCTTCTAGTATAGTAGAGTAGCCCTGCAAATAAAGAAAGTAGCAGAATCGTGCTTAGCAACCAACCGGTAAAAATTGCGTGGGCGGTGTGCGGCCACCCTTAAGACGTCTTTAGAATTCTAATTTGATTTTGGAATTTCTACCACAAACAACCACGAAAAAACCAGCCAGGCATCTTGAGTAAGTAGCTATAGCCTTACTACAAGCTAAAAAAAGCTTCTAAAAGCCTGAAACAGACAATAACTACTCCCAACTTACAGCAGTTTTAGTTGAGACTTTAAAGAGCAAGAAGGTGAAGTACTTGCAATGTCTGATACGAAAAAATTATCCATATGCTTCCAAAAATGCTGTTGAACTCTTTATAGGCTTCACACTTGGTATTTGTAAGTGTTTGAAGCCTGTTAGCCAACAACAAAGCAAAAACTTGACGCCCTGAAATTTCTCAGTCAAAAAAAAAATTAAAAAAATAAATCATGATTGCTGTTTTCAGACCAACTAAAAAAAATGCTGTAACCAATAGGGTGTAGTTTCTTTTATAAGAAAGTGCAATACTTTTGTTAAGTACAGAAAATAAACGACGCAATAATATTAAATTTTTGTTGATTTTGTTTGTTTTTTAATCAAAAAAAGTAGGCCTGTTCTTACCTGCCTGTTGGCTGTTACGGCATTGAGAGGGTTAATGAAGATATGGAAGCATAGTTTCGCAAGCCACACCCTTTACCTAATCACTCCACTCTGAAGGGTTTGGTCAATTGCTCATACTAATCTCGTTCTACTGGAATGCAGAATTTTACCACATTTCATTAGTACTGTTTACACGTACAAAAAATTTTTACTGCTCCTCTTCATTTTGTATTATCGGGCAGGCTAGGCCTGCAGTATATAATCTGGGAAAAGAGTTGTGCTCTTTTAGGCCAAAATATAAAATACTACGATACAAATCTTTTCAGGATTTGAATAATGGAGCTTAATGCAGTACTTGGAAAAAAAATGTCTCTCTGCCTCAAAAAATCATTCACTCAAGCATATAACAGCACTAAGAATAAACTTGTCTCACCGGGCCAGACTAAGAATAAACTGGCACAGAGTCTGGAGCACGCAAGATTAATTACCAGCCCATTTTCAATCACAAGCCAAACCCTCCCCTAAAGCAGAATACACAACATTTCTGGAATAATGAATGATACTGAATCTACTCCAAACAAACAGAGCTGGCTGCCAACATTTCCTTCTTCTATATAGTGTATTTAGATACTCTTCAGACTTGTGAAGTGTATGGAGAATAGAAATAGAACCACAAACCTTCAAGCAGCATATGTTCATAGCCTGTGAGTTCATTGATCTAACCAAATGAGGCTGGAAAGTTCATGGCAAGTTTTTGCCACCCATAACGACAGACTCAGAGCCAGCACCAGAATTTTGTATTAAATTTAATAGGTGTGAATGTATGTATAATTTCAACATGAAATCCCTGCAGCTCTAAAGTGTGTTCATGAAAAACAACAACATGAATCAAAGTATGTTTCAGCATGTGGTGATTGACCACAGAAAAAATAGCCTGAACTATGAAACATTGATGTAAATAAATCTTCATTAAATTAAAATATGTTGTACATTACTTCAATATTTTCAAATAGTAGCCAGGGATTTTTCTAGCTTTGCGTCACAGTGCGTATTGACTTAACCCTTTGCGTACGATGGTCACGAATTCATGACCTGGTCACGAATCTGTGACACACAGGGTGTGTCAAGAGAATATGGAAGAATTCGTGACAAGCTCTTTCCAGCTCTGTTATTACAGTTACAGAGCGCATAGCACTAAAACTTTCAGTAGCTTACATAGTATACATTTTGCAATCTCTATTCTACAAAATAAAAAATACAGTAGAACCTCTCTTATCCGGGCACCTTAGTTTCAAGGGGTGCCCGTACCTCAGATTTGCCCATACCTCAGAATGCATTCAAAATAGTGCTGCCAGCTGAACTGCCTATCCAAAAGCAGCTGTCAAATTTGCTAGTTGGGTTACTTTACCTAACCACAAGGTACATAGCAGCTGCCCTGTAGAGGGAGGTGCCCGCAACTTGGGAGTCCTAACTTGGGAGTCCAGATAAGGGAGGTTCTACTGTAAGTATAACTTATATCAAGTGCACCAACTAAATAAAAACAATTTTTTTCTACACTTTGTGTCTAGCTATTTTCAAATAGAACATCTACTAAGAAGTAAAGGCCTAAAGTAGCTAGAAATAAGCAAACTAAAACTAGAACTTACACTTGGGTGTGATTTCTCCTTTCATAAATATAAGCTAAAAAAAATAGCTAACAAACTATGGCCTCCTCGATAATTCCAACTAAGTTTGTATTCAAAACAACTCTATAAACTATAAACTAACGAATTACCATAGCTACAATGCTAGAGGCAGATTATTTGAGGCCTAACACAAAAGAAACACTCGCCCGTTTTCTTTTTCCACGTGTTGAACTCCAACTGGTAAAACGCCGTCTCAGGCAACTAATTGGTTTTACGGCGTGCGCGTATTTAATTACATAATTGCTCGCCCGCGTTCGTCCGCAAAGGGGATAAGCAAATTTATTGCAGGGGCAAACCTAAAATCTATGGGGGCAAACCTAAAATCTATGGGGGCAAATAACATTTTCAGTTGAGCAAGAACCTTCTGAGCAGGGATGAAATGCCACTGCAGCCCCACCCACTAAAATACAACAACCTGGTAGCTGTTGCTATTGTCCTCAACTAATAGGTTCACAGAGGTAATATCAATTATCAGCAATTAACACATTTTGATGTAATCTGCATGACTTGTCACTTTTTCCTAATTAGCATAGCATGCTAGCCTGCCTTGTAATACGAAAATATGTACAATTATTTTTTGATAAATCGGACATTGTAATTTCTGTTCTTTGTCATTATTCTTTTACTAGTATGTAAGAATTTTTAGGGGGGGAAGGGGAATCCCATAATTCTCTGTATCAAACCCAGCACAACCATAATTTTCATTTTAACACTTAGAAACTGTGAACCACATAGTTGTAAATAATATATCATACTTACCAGCACTAAGCTCTATCTTGTCCTGCAGGAAAAACTTCTTCCATTCTGATGGGTTCTGCTGAATACATGTCAAAATTCCCAGGTCCTGCAAACCTTCAGCATACTGATCAATAGCAGCCTTCACTTTCATCATGCAAAAATAGTCGATTAATAACTGAATAATACCATTTATGTGTTCGTGATTGATTTGCGACAAAGGCTTTCAAAATCCCGTTTCAAAAATAAGAGCCTGCACTTCATCAATGCCCAGTGTAGCCTGAATCTCAGCAGTCTTCACTACTTGACAGCTATAAGCAAAAATAGCGAAAACATTGATATTAACTGCTTCATGTATGCCTTGTGTGAAGGAGATTCAGTTTTTAATAGCTACAGTAGACCCTTTAATATCCGAACCTGAATGGGACAGCCCTAATTTGGATAAATGACATTTCTGGTTACTTGTTCATAATTAAAGTGAACAACAGTTAATTATTGTTGAATGAATGATTTCCATATCATTTGCTTCAGGCTTCTTGGTAATAGCGAAATAGATCAGCTGCTGCGAACTTTGTCATAGCTAGCTAACCAGTACAACCACCACCCACCAAGCAGCCTCAGAGTGCAGATCAGGGGAGATAAGAACAGGGCAGCTACAATACAAAGTAAACTTGCCTGTTGTGCATTACTTATTTACTCTTTTGGTTTTATGAGGCCCAGATATGTGAGGGTCTACTGCAACTAGTGGTGTGCAGAGCACAAAGTGGCAAGTGAGCAAGCCCAGCTAGAAAAAAAAAAAAAAAAAAAAAAAAAAGGTCAAGAAGCTGTATTTTTAGTAAAAAGGGCAGCGTGCGCACAACTAAGAGAGGGACACATACCGAACATATAAATAAATATACAATATATCTGCGATTCTTCATTGACCACCCCTAATACCCTTCGCTCACTTGCGAATTATATACCCATTTCAGGGTGTGTCCTAATACAGGAAACCACACCAACTTCCTGGCCAGATCAACTGAAAATTGCTAGCTGTGGCTCTGTTGCTACCTAGGGCATTAAAATTTTGTATAATCTCAATACAGTAATTTCTGTGCTGGTTGATAATAAGCATAATGGCATATTCTTTCCAATAGTGCTGGTCTCACAAGCTGCTTTCATTCTCAGATTAAGTTGTGTTGCTAAGCTTTGAAAGACTGCAGCCACAACACCAGGCTCCCAAAACTCGAAATAATAAGACCAATAAAATGTGCAAATTATATGTATTTGCTCTATAACGACTATAACCATAAAACTGACTAAAATTCAATCCGTACGAATGATTTACACTTTACCTTCTCAAGAACGAATCTCAGATTCGGATAGGGCACATCTTCATAATCTATATTGATGTTAGAAGGGAATTTTCCAGTACTTAGATAGTCATATACTGGCGGTGCCAAAAATGGAATACCATTACCACCTTGAACAATACTCATCACAGTGAACCTGCCCAGATACTTGTAATGATTATTCTACAAATACATTTAAAACATTTAATCAGGTGCCAGACATATGATATATCGAAGTAGTATAAAATTGATATTGACTAATATTAAATATTGCCATAGCAATTGGAAGTACAGTGCTGGCGTACAGCTGCACCTGGTATTGCCAATCATTTACTCCTAATCACACAGAAACTACACCAATTTTTTTTGGAATTTTTCAGAATCTTGCAAGGTTCAACATCATAACAGAGATTAGGTGACTGGAATTCCATCAACCTCTAAGACAACCAGATCTTGTCCCTACTGAGTAACCACTTAATCCCTATACAACATTTCAGAACCTATTCAATGTGGTTCCATCCCAGCAAAAGCAAAGATCACCTCAAAATTATATAAAAGCATAGTCAGCAGTTTATTATTCTTCACATTTGTAAATCAGGGTCTCAAATACCCCAGAATTTTTTTTTTTTACTTTCTATAAACATTTTTTTTTTTAAGTTATGGGTTGTTCATAAAACCCGTACATTTTGAAGCACTTAATGTTTTTAGCTGTTGGTGGGTTATGCTACTTGTGGTCAGACATGTGTTGTTGCTAGCTGCCGATATAGCTCTACCAAAAGACGAAGACTCTTGTATAGTGATTCCTAGTTATGTAAATGGGAGTCAGGTATAATTAAATCAGAGTTGAATATTGTCTATTGTTTTAATGTACTTCAGTAATAATTCTTTTGAACTGCTCTTGACTGTGTATTTCTCAAAAAATGTTCTTCCAAGCAAAACATCTTCACATAGAAATAGCTTTGGCCGAATTGCAGCCTCAAAATTTATTGGAAAGAGGTCTATGTCTTTACTGTGACCATCTACAGGAAAACCAGGCACAACACGGCCTCCTTCAAAACATTTTTTTTGTACTTACGGAGTTGTCAGTGTCCAGATATTGAGCTCTCCAAGTTTTATTGTTGAAGCTTAAATTGTTCCCGCTATTATAGACCTAACCGTTTCCTTCTGTTGGGGAACCTGCACTGACTGGTGCAGATGGACTTGTGCTGCTTACTGGGACAGACAGACCTACGCTGAATTGTGCATATGAACCTGTGCTTGCTAGCACAGACGGACCGGCATTCATTGGCACAGATGGACCTACACCCACTTCCAATTCGGGACCTGTGATATTACATCAGAGATACCAATAATAAACCTGACACAAACTTTTTTATCTCAATTTTGCAATTTTTTTTTGTAAAAAATGTAGTTACGTTATGTACTACATAACAGGAGTCAATAATTCCTCAGATGTGCAATTGAATATTTAGGATTTTGCCAGTAATTTTGTCAGATGACAGACAGTGTATTGTTAGTTGGTGTGGTAGCTAGAACTATTTTTTTGTGTGTTGCAACAATCAACTTCTACTGGGATTACATCTTTTCTTGTGCCTAGCAGCAAGTCCTCTTTGTTCCTCTGACTCTTCTACTAGCCATTGGCCACAACTTGATAACCCACCACCAAAGAGAGACCTGCCAGAATAAAACCAGCCCTGAAATAAAACCCAGGATCCCATATATTACAGACCACAAGGGGATTGCTAAGAATAGATGAGTAAGATCACTAACTATACTCAAGGAAGTTGAAGGCTGAATTTCTTGGTGGAGTGTTTTTTTAGGCTAGCCACGAACTACAACTCCTGGTCTGGGAACTCAATTAACAGTGCACTTGCACTGTTAATTGACCCTTAAAATATCTATATTGTACAGTAATCACATGCACACATACCTCACACGCACATATGTACCACACGCACACATATGTACAGCGCACGCACACACACACACACACATTGATTCTTACCTGAAGGGCTGTGGCATCCAAGTAGAAAAACTTCATGTTACTCTTTCCTACTAATAGGGAGTTAGCAGCCTCTGACATGAGAAGGCGAAAGAATTCTCTTTTGGGACCACCCAGATCCACTGCAGCTTCACCTACAAATCTAACCTATTAATAAAAAAGTATTATCTTATAGACTACGCAAAAATTGTGTTTTTCTTAAGAATTAGAAAAACTACCTGAATTCGTTTTAAAGTTGAAAACTTCGCCTTTTTGGCTTCTCTCATAGAATCCTCTAGAACATGTGTTCTCCTAATGTCAATCTCAAAAGATACACTATCTGACATCACTGAAGTCAATTCCTTCAGTATTTCAGCCACGGATCTAATACAATTACATAGGATGTAGGTAACTTCTTGAAAAACAAAAACAAACATAAACACCCCTACCTAAAGTCTGAGCATTTCTTATCTGCCACAGTCATACAGTCTTGCAAAGACTGGTCCATGCTTGAGTTCTATAAATACATCAATAATAGTTGTTGATAGTTTAGAGGATAGTCATCAGAGTAGCTCAAGCAGATAAGTAACAAAAACTTAATAAATGTGCAGTCAATAGTTGTGGTTTCAGTATCACTGGTGCTTTCAAATACATATATCTTGCGATGAACTATTCAACATATTTTCAGCTACACCCTTAAATACAATTCTCAATAAAAATTAGTTGTCAAATTACATCCTGAAAACAAACACATACCTTAGACTTGCACACAATGGCAGTGGTAGCTAAGCAGCATCTCTAGGGGAACTACTGAAGTAGTCACATGATACCTTGAGATTAATTATTTAAATGCTGTAAATTAGCTGTTAAGGGAGGAGGGTGGGGAAATGCCCTTAAAACTGGTTTTAACACAGACCTACCTCTGACTGGCATGGCACAATGGCAGGAGATGATGGAGGTGTATCTGAAATAGTAATTATTTTATTCCTATTTTGGGGCTTTAGCTCAATCCTTGGAAGATCTTCCTCATCATCAGTACTTTCTAGTCTAAAAAGTAACAGTACTCCTATGAGAACAACTGATAGTAAGAACTGAAGTGTTACCTTTTACATTCTTCTAAGTGCTTAGGGAGCTCAGGCAAGGGAATTTTTCGGCAGCACACTAAGCAGTTCTCCATTGGCTTCACATAAAAATGTATTATGAAACAATTGAAAACAACATATTAGTACAACTTACAGGTGATTGGCATTCATTAGAACCAATAAGATCTAAATTATTCTGCAACTGGAGGATGTAAGTTCGCACATTTCCAACTCTGTCTCGTAGAATTCGGGGAGACGTCACACACAAAGAAGGTAATGGTTCCAAAACTTTGGAATTGCTTCTACACTTAGCAAATATGAAACCTCCTCCATCCTTAAGTTTCGGAAACTGTTTCATAAGAATGTCCCGAAATTCATCAGCACTGATATCAATATCGGGAATAGTTATTCTTTTCTCCCCCAAACCTGCCTCTAAAAGTAAATCCTTCTCTTTATCATTCCTCGGAATAATTTTCTGATGGCACTGACTCAAA
>WLWD01003376.1_pt1 | contig 59838 bp, 29 predicted proteins | sample 6712731 | NCBI WGS metagenome assembly WLWD01 (sample SAMN12718690, study PRJNA576275) | sponge metagenome | isolation source: marine sponge | host: Mycale hentscheli | place: New Zealand: South Island, Marlborough, Capsize Point | collected 2014-11-01 | reverse complement strand
TTGTATTTAGGACTATCTTTGCAACATGTATTTTAAAAGCTCATCATTTACAAGTTTGTTTATTTTATTAATATTTCGGTAATTACTATTTCCTGTACAGATTTAGGTCATTTCCTATTACAATTAGTTGAGTTATTCGAATACAATGTGCATTTTGTGTACTTAATCAATGATAATCTATATAAATTTATACCATAGTTGCTGTGGTAACAGCCATGGATTAAATTTGTTTATTCCCCTTGTGCTTCCCCTCCAATTACCTGCTGGAAAAAAATTGTGTACCACAATACGAGTTTAAATTTCATACAGAAGAATTTTTTGTCGAAATAGAGTAAAATGCACAAATGATTATATATAAAGTGATGTATCATGACTTTTTAGTTTTAAATGAAAACCTAGTTTTTTTTTACTTGTATGAAGCTTTCTTTTTGAATGGTTAACTACCTCATCCCTGTACAAGGAACTGACTCGGATAATTTTTATTGGTGTACCAAGTCAAGTGTTGTAAACTTCACTAGATATCATTGTACTTATCTTGTTGTCGTTTTTAATGACCCTCGCAGCATTGACTCAGCATGTTTCCCTTCAAAACAACAATATCCGCTTTTTAACCCTCAGTCCGTATGCGCGTGAGGGTTGCATTAGATTTTTTGTCATTCTGTCTGTCACTCTGTCAATAGTGGATCTCGAAGATGGTGGAACTTTATGCCTTGTGATTTTTTGTCATTCTGTCTGTCACGCTGTCAATAGTGGATCTCGAAGATGGTGGAACTTTATGCCTTGTAACTTAGACAAGTTGACGAGTTAAGTCCATTTAATTTGAAACTTTTTTTGGATTTCGGTTTGGGAAAATGAGAGAAAAAGCAGACACTATGGTCGGTAATGCTATGCAGCCATGCCCATTCATTCATTTTCCTGCATTTAGAATCACATGTACTCAATGTTTACCGTGCTCAGTTCAGATTTGTTACTTGCATTATATATGCAGTCTAATCTTTGTCCGTAGTTAGAAGTTCTGCTGCTGGAGATGTACTTTTTTCATCAATTGTAATTATGCCTGCTCTCCAAAATGTGTGCCCTAATTGTTCATTTAATGTGCATGTCAGAAAGTCCAAATGTTCCTGTGGTTAATGTTTTCTACCAAGCCAAGGTTAATACTAAAGTCAGAGAATGCCATGAAGTTTTCACAAGTTTTAAAGACATATGGCTGAGTGCCAAGCTAGTACGAGAGCTTTAGAAGAGTGCATCAGTTCCAGGAGATTTGAATAGCTGACTGTAAATGTCATGTCCCTTAACAATGCTCTTAATACTCCTGAGGAATCCGAGAGATGCAAGCAGGCCAACGCTAAATGACATCCATGCCTGTGAGACAAAAACGTTGTCCACACTGAGCCATTGCTAATTTAGCTAGGCAAGTTAAAAAATGTAATCATAATTAGAACAAAACTATTATTGCTATGAACTGAAAATTTAAGAAAACTTTGTTGTTCAACTGTGTAGTGACTTATTTTGTAAATATGATTTTTTAACTAATGCTGATAGTTTGCACTCTTAGTGCTCTAGTTTTATTTGTAGTTTTTTTGTTTTTTTACTCTGTTCAATAAGGTAACTATGGTATGTAATAGTTAAACGATGGCAACTCTTGGAATTATTGCTAGCCCTCTCAACCACGCTTTGCCCTTGGGATGGCGACAGTTATCAGTGATAATTCCTTGAATCGATGGTTCAACTATTACTTAATTAATATTTATGAACACAACAATATCACTACCAAACTATCATGTCTTAAGCCGGTCCCTATCAAGTAAGAATAATGAAGAAAATTTCTTTACTAACTGTTCATTTACATTGGGAACTACTTGAACATTAGATCACATATATTTCCCTAAATTTCAACTGATAGTCTGCTTTCATTATGTTTATCACAGTATATAGCAATTAGCTTTTAAAAAAAATGAAATAGTGGAATATGGCAACAATTATTTCTGATATATTTTTATGATTCAGCTTTAGAATCATAATTTGTATTTTATTTAGAAACCAAATGTTGATGTGAAGTGTTCATTCAGTTCTACTTGCTTCTTTGCTGATGTTGAACTTGTTTATGGACGAGCAGGTATGATATTATACTGTCGCCATTTCAGTTGAGAGTTACTATAATAATACAGTACATTTACATTGTTCAGAATAAAACGTATTGAAACAAAAAAAAGAACTAATCACATTATGGGTATTATTAGTTAACTAATATAATTTATATTGAGTGTTTTTTTTTATTATTGTATTGTGGTCAGCAAGTTGTTCATTTAACAGGTAGGTGAACTTAAATGTCAACACTATTGCATTATCAGAATAAAGGAGTTTCCGGGCTGATTGATTGCTGTCAGTCACAGAACATTTTCTGCTGAAAAGTACATATTTCTGATCTTACTTTGGTTATTGGAACCTTTATCAGGTGTGATAGGAGGCAAAAAGAGTAGAATGCAAGTACACCATGCTGGAACTGTAACCATAGTTAGCAAGTAATGTCCATTAATTAGAGCTAGAAATTGAGTGATCAGTCACAAGACACTGTCTGCTGGTTGAAGTTACTGACTCTATTGGCGAGCTTCTTCTTCTCTTTAATTGTCACCTTGTGGAGTTTTAACATGTTCACCTCCATAATCATCATACGGCTAATAACACAAGCATCTCAATAAATGCATAAGGGACGTAGATTTGGCAGATTTCTTCCGCAAACTGCCAAGTATACAGCATACAATGTTGGGTACAGGAGTACCCCAAGACCTAGCATACAATGTCGGGGACAGGAGTACACCAAGACCTAGCATACAATGTGGGGACAGGAGTACACCAAGACCTAGCATACAATGTCGGGGACAGGAGTACACCAAGACCTAGCATACAATGTTGGGTACAGGAGTACCCCAAGACCTAGCATACAATGTCGGGGACAGGAGTACACCAAGACCTAGCATACAATGTCGGGGACAGGAGTACACCAAGACCTAGCATACAATGTCGGGGACAGGAGTACACCAAGACCTAGCATACAATGTCGGGGACAGGAGTACACCAAGACCTAGCATACAATGTCGGGGACAGGAGTACCCCCAAGACCTAGCATACAATGTTGGGGACAGGAGTACCCCAAGACCTAGCATACAATGTCGGGGACAGGAGTACCCCAAGACCTAGCATACAATGTCGGGGACAGGAGTACCCCAAGACCTGGCATACAATGTCGGGGACAGGAGTACACCAAGACCTGGCATACAATGTCGGGGACAGGAGTACACCAAGACCTGGCATACAATGTCGGGGACAGGAGTACCCCAAGACCTAGCATACAATGTCGGGGACAGGAGTACCCCAAGACCTAGCATACAATGTCGGGGACAGGAGTACCCCCAAGACCTAGCATACAATGTTGGGGACAGAAGTACCCCCAAGACCTAGCATACAATGTCGGGGACAGGAGTACCCCCAAGACCTAGCATACAATGTTGGGGACAGGAGTACCCCAAGACCTAGCATGCAATGTCGGGGACAGGAGTACCCCAAGACCTAGCATACAATGTCGGGGACAGGAGTACACCAAGACCTAGCATACAATGTCGGGGACAGGAGTACCCCCAAGACCTAGCATACAATGTTGGGGACAGGAGTACCCCAAGACCTGTTTGTAAGCCTGCAAATGACAAATGATAACGCACCCCTTACTGGGTCCTCTGAATTTCAGCTTCTATTCATCAACTGCTAAACTATTGGCTCTCCTAACTAATACATACAACGACTAATGCACATCCTTATAAATATATAGATGATACTTATTACTTGAGTCAGAGTGGGATATGGCAAAATATTTCATGAGCAAACTATTTTATTTCCTGAGCCGGAGAGAAGTGAAAATATAACCTGACAGTGAAATATCTTGCCATATCACTCTGATGATTTTAATGAGTGGTTTATTCTATGCTAGATATTTTCTAGATACTCCTAAACGAGTCCCGGCTAGTGTTTCTAGCCTCGTAGCGTGAGTTCTAGAGCTCGCTAGAGCTTACAACTGCGCCATAAGCTATAGCTAACCGATGTTTATCCATTACTGCCATAAAAAAAATTTTTTTAAATCTACCCATCCCCAGGGATACGGGAAAAAAATGTTTGCTGTGTTTAGGTCAATTTTCCCAAAACCGGTCACATATATTTACAATTATTTCACAAAGCCCTGAAACCAAAAAAAAATTATATCATTTCTCTTGTATTATTTTATTACTAACCTACAGAGATTCCAGAGACATTGAAATGCAAGGTTCTTGCCCAACTATCCTAATCCGGCTAAAGTATTAGTCTATGCAATATTTTCTCCTTGTGGACTTCTGCCACATATATTAATTATTAACCTTACCTTTGTTTGCCTATAATCTAATATAATCCATAGAAGGGAAAAGTATGTGGTGATAATAACCATACTTTGTTGCATGTACTTTTAGTCTAAATGATAATTTTATAAATGTATTCGATAACTTAAGTGCATTGGCTCAGGAGTAGGGGTTAAGTCTGTTATTGTCAATTTAGAGCTAGTCTCTCAGTATATATTGATGGTTTCACCAGACTGAAAAGGATAAAGCTGTAATAATATATATGTGTATATATATGTTTGTATATATGTGTGTATATATTTATATTATATATAAACTGTATATACAGTATAGAGATATGCTGTGAGACACTACATTTATAAGGTTGTTGCTTCGATTGTGTAGGAATTACATAGTAATGAAGCCACTATTAGTTTCTAAATATTTGTGGTGATATACAAAGTTCATTTATACTTTATTTAAACACTAAAGCTTACTTTTTATGTGAGGAATCACAATTATAATACAAAATTTTATTCCAATTTAGGTGATGGAAAAACTCATTATATTATGAACCAATTGAAAAATCATTCTGAGAAGCTAAGTATTGCTATTAATGAAGACTTCAGTATTGGAAATATTATTAAAAAATTGCGATCATTGTCTTGTCTTAATGATGATGTTGGAATTTTTTTCAACTTCACCATTCTCCCTCCTGAGGTAGCTTTTTGATTTAATAATTTAATTTTGCTCGTTTGTTTCTAATAATTATAATAATAAAAAAAAATTTCTTTAGCCGAGAATGAGTTTCTAATATTATTAATTTTATATTTATTACCGAAGTGTTGTTACATGTCCTACTATTAGCAAAACTAGCTAGTACAACTGAATTTAATTATTAAGATGGTAAACTTACCTTAAGTTTTTATTGGTAATTAGACATTCCAGTCTGGTGTATATGCTATGAGCATATTAATTTGGCTGCTTCACTAGACTCCCATGTTTAACTATGGTAGACACCTTTTATAGACTTGGTGATTTCGTACTTAAAATAATCAGGCCGTGGAAGTTTGTATCAGTCTCTCTCAAGCCTTCAGTACACTCTCATTGTCAATGCTTTTTATGTGTGTTGATATTATTTTCTTTTGTTTCATCTCCTCGACCAACTTCTTTATATATGATATGCTTGACAAATGCTTGCTGTGGTACTAGCCTAGTGACAGCAGGAGAGTACTCCCACATCAGCGCTACTGTTGAAGCAGATAAGAGATTTAGCTGTCATCATGAGAAATACAAGTTTAAAGCAAATGACTTTAAAAGCATTCATTATTAATAATTAACTCTTTCATTCATCAAAAAATCATTAAAAACTTATTTTATGAAGTGGCTTCACATATCCGGAAAATTCACGTATCCGAACCAGGGTCGGTCCCATATAGGTTCGGATATGAGAGGGTCTACTGTATATATAATATGTATGGATTATATATATGCCCCTTAAACGAATGCATGCGCTCTTTTTTCTCCTAAAAGCAACACTTTTTAGGCTTGAACTACAACATTAGGAAAGTCTTCCTTTAAACTTAAACTCCAAATTGTGATTTAATTCCAACGGAACGCTTGTTATTTAAGTCCCAAAAGTTACTGCTCTGGTTACTATGGCATTGAAAACCCCATACCAGATGTAATTTCAAATGTCGCCTTTGTTGGGGCTGCTGTTAAGTGCTGTTTGTTGGTTGTCAAGAGCCACTGATAGTTAAAATGGCTTAATATTAATACTATGGAAGTTATCATACTCAGGGAAAGCTTAAGTACATAATTCCATATTTATTGACTAAAAATACAAAAATAACTTTTGCCTTTTTTTGTGACTGAGAGCTTGTTCAAGAGTTACTGGTAATTAAGTTAGTCAGAATAGCTTAAATTTGATACAACAGAAGTTACTGTTACTCAGGTGAGAGAGTAATTTTGTATTTGTTTGCTAAAATTAATTGTCAACTGCTTTTATACTGTTTTGCAATCACTAAGCTATAATAAAAATTATGTAGTAACAATACTGTAGTTTTATGTAACCTAACTAGGCAGGCTCACTCGATATTTGTGCTCAAGTACGTATGCCCGTTAAAGATGCGTTGGGAACTTTTGCCCCCTACAACACGGCTTTTTAGGCTTGACTTCGGTTTATTCTGATATTGCAGCATTAAGCAAGTCTTATTCTACACTTAGGTTCCAAATTGTGAGATGTTTTCCATGAAACGCTTGTTTTTCATGTCACAAAAAGTTGTTAGGACTTACTATGGCATTGAAAATCCTTTACCAGATGTAATTTCAAAACTTTGCCATTTTATTGGGCTGCTAAGTGCAGCTTGTTGGTTGTCCAGAGCCACTAGTAGTCTGCCTTAATATTAAGACTAAGTAAGCTACCACTATTCTGCACAAACTGAAGTAAGTACTTAATTTCATATTTGTTAGCTAAAATTGCAAAAATAATTCTGGCCTTTTTTTGTAGCTGAGAGCTCGTCGTCAAGCGTTACTGTTAATTCAGATAGTCAGAATGACTTATATTTGATACTACAAGAGTTAACACTCTCAAGAAATTTAGGTAAGAAAGTAATTTTGTGTAAAAAATTAAAGGTCAACTGCTAAATGTAAAATCCACTATTGAAATAGAAGTAAATTACATCACATAACTATAGTTTTAAGTAACCTGACTAGGCAGGCTTGCTTGATATTTGTGCACAAGCACACCACTAGTACATATATATATATATATATATGTATGGATGGTACGTATGCCCCTTTAGCGTGCCCACGGGTGCCTGTTTTTTCTAAAAAAACACAGCTTTTCAGACTTGACACCATTTTGTTCAGATACTACAGCATTAGAAAATCTTACTTTAAACTCAAATTGTAATAGAATTCAAGCGAAATGCTTGTTTTTCAAATCACAAAAAGTTGCTGTGACCGGTTATATGGCATTGAAAACCCTATACTAAACGTAACTTCAAAACTTCGCCTTTTTGGGGGGAATGTTAAGTGCCACCACGGGTCAAAAATTTGAATTTCCTGTAGTCAAGTATTTAGGACATTTCTTACTTTCACCACCAGTGAAAGTAAGAAAGTGTAGTTAAGATGCATGTATGTCATTTTTTACTTTGACCCTGGTGTTTTCACCGTTAAAAATGGGGAGTTTGGAGAACTTACTTTTGGTGTTAAATAGGAGGCGCTACCAGGGCACCCCAGTTTAAAGCCTAAAATTGTCTCAGTAGTTTGTCATTTCCGAAAGATGTTTTTATTGAAGAAACTAGAGGATATAAATTATTAATTATTTGTGCTGATTTGATATAAAAAATATTGGTGTGGGATTTATAAGGGCTTGAATTTTACGGGTGCAGTTTAACTTGCAGACTTACGGAGTTCATTTTCTATTTTAATTAGTGACTGTTGCTAACGTCAATGCTCTATTAGTCATAGTTATATGCCCTAGCAACATAGTGTTATTCCTTACTTGAAATTCTATTGCCAATAATCTGACCATGACTGTAAGTCTTATGTTGGTATGTCCTGTGAACATGTGCGTGACAGTGTCATGCATTTACAGCTATTGCTTATCTAAAGAATACCACAAAAAGCATGTCTTAATATAAGCTGGCTTGTTCAAATCTTTGCTGTAATTAGCTTTAGAAATGCCTATTTTTTTTTTTGTTTCTTTTTTTTTAGTCAAACAGTTGATTGACATTATTACTGTATATATGTAATTTTAAAACTTGACCTTTTTTAGTAGCTTGAGTGTTAGAAGTTAAAGTCAATCATTTAACAATAGTGTAGTTTTAGGCTCACTCGCCATTTTTGCTCAAGCACTTCACTAATGGTATTGTAAATTATGCCATAGCTGTTTGAGTAATAAATAGGTATAGACTAAAGATTATATTGTATGCATTATATTGGGTGTGTCAACCATAACATTAAATTATGTAACATTTTGTTTTACATATCTAGGTTACTTCTAGTGCTTTGGATAAATCTAAATATATGGACTTAATTACTACCATAGGATGGTTCTTTTTTGATTTGCTACTCATTGGTAATGTAGAAGACTATAGAACAGGATTATCTTTTTCACTACCTGGGTTAAAGTGGCACTTTTATGTTGAGGTAATACTGTATGTGCTAGTATTTCTTACTGCCATTAAGAATATTTCATATTATCGTAAATAGGTTTAAAATTGTTCATGTTAAAAAGTATATATTAACAAATATGTACTGAAGATTACAATATACAGCAAATTATATTACATAAACTACAATTGTTCAAGATAACATTGGATTACTCTAGTTTTAGCTAGAGAGTAAGTTATTCCTTGAAGTAATTCAGTGTTCTGCTTTTAACACCACCAAAGTAATAGAGTTAAATAACAAATGACTTAACCAAGGATAATTAGGCACGTTTGAGAAACAGGTGTAGAGAAGATTTGAATCCAATATTAGTATTGCCACTCATGAGATGTGCAAAACCGAAAGGTGTTCTACTAATTAATTGTAACAAAATGAACTTTTTACCTAATTTCTTCCATATTAAGTCAACTTCATACTATGCTTAGCTATGCGAACAAAGTCAAATCCAATGAACTTTAGCTCTAAAGGTTTTTAATCATTGTGCCCAAAACCCAAACCTTCAATGACGTCAAAGCAGAAATACTACTATAGAACTATTGATCTCCTTGCCGGATCTATTAGTAAAACAAAGTCAAACTTGAAGATCTGTCACATTCGAGATTCACCTGGATGGACAGAATGAACCAGAAAGATAGAGACTTGCATATGGAAGAAAAAAAAGTAGATGGTCAGATTGGCACATAGATAAACAGATTGACATGGTGATGTTTTGAACTTATTTGGCTTTGATCAGCTTCTCTTCACTTAGGAGAAGCTTTGTGACAAGTTGAATAGATGGATACTTAGATGGACATATACATGTCAATGAACAGACAGACCCTTAGATGGACAGACAGGAAAATGAGCTATTACTTTTTTGCTCATGATTACGTTTCTTTTTTTCTTCTCAACAACATGTATTATACTAGCTATTAATGAGCACAATTTTTTGGACTATGTTATCCTTAGTTCACTCTTATGGGACATTTCAACTATTCTAATATAATGTAGTTACATAATTACACTGTAAGAACCATTATAGACCCTATTAACTACCATTGACCATCCTTACCCATTGATCACCTGAGCTAGCTATGTTATCACATGACCTGTTGATTCTTACCTTGTGCTACTTTTATGATATTATTGTTGGTAGTCAGTTCACTATATGGCGCTGTGAACAGTTCTCTGGCTGAGTCAAAAACCCTGTGTTGTACCTAGCTAGGCTCAATCACTACCTATATCTTCAGACCTGGAGACTGGACAGTGGAGCAGACTACAGAGCATTGAAGTCTCAGTGGTAAGCATATCTCAACTTGTCTGGACTGAGCACAGAGTCAGAAGCCAAGCAAGTGCAAGCCCTTACGCTATGCTTCTCTAGAGAACCCTGGTGGCCGTCAACAATGTCCTGCCTACAACATTACATGCCATAAGTGCAAGAAGATGGGCCACTATGCTAGAGTATGTAGGGGACGACAAGCACCCCATGCCACTCCCAGTGGTACACCTCAGCCTAGAATAGGAGCTAGAGCAGTCCATGCTCTAGAGCCACACATCAACTCCCCCAAGGGGCATAACTTCGCGTCCTTCGAACCAGCCCCCACTATCAACATATAGATATCATCCCTCAATGGCCATGCCACAGTTAAGGAGCAGACATTTCCGTCTCAGGAAAAAGTCTGCTAGAGAGCCTTCATGAACACCCTGACAATCTTCTCTCCTCAGAAGTCACCCCAAAAACAGTCAATGGCACCACCATGCGCCCCCTGGGCAGGTTGCCAGTAACTTTGACCTTAGGGGAGCGTCAATATACTGATGACTTTCACATTTACCCAGATGTCACAGGTACACTGTTGTCTTGGAAGACTGCCAGAGGCCTGAACATTCTACCTGAATGCTACCCGAACCCACCATCACCAATGCCTTCTCAAGTTGCGGCCACTACAACCAAGGAACCACTCTCGGACCCTTGTTCGAATTCCAGCCACCCAGCCATCAATTATGAAATCAGAGCTGATTACCCTGAGGTATTCAATGGGCAGATTAAAACAATTGAAGGAAAGAAGTTCCGTATTGTCCCGATAGAGGATGCAGAGCTATTCTGTGTTCACACACCACGAACTATCCCATTCACCTACAGAGACAAGCTCAAAGCTGAGTTGGAGCTGTTACAAAGCTAAGGCATTATTGCACCAGTCACAGTACCCACAGAATGGTGTGTACCCATTGTCATCACACCAAAAAAGGAGTCAGACAAGATTAGACTGTGTGTGGACCTGTCCCACTTAAGCAAATTTGTCAAGAAAGAAAGGTACCAGTCTGCCACGCCAGCCAAAGCAGTCGCAGGGATACCATCAATGCCTGTTAGATGAGGAGAGCCAACTGCTCACCACCGTTATCACACCCTTTGGCAGGTTCAAGTTTTTACGAGCACCATATGGCATCTCATTCATATCAGAGCACTACAGTCACAGGATGGACGAGGCCTTTTCTGGACTCAATGGCAACCACCGCATTATTGATGATGTGGTCATTTATGACAGTGATACCATGCAGCACACAGCCCAGGTCCATCAGTTTCTCCAAAGATGCAGGGAGAAAAAGATCACTCTCAACAATGAAAAATGGAAGTTTTCCCAAGTTAATGTCAATTTCGCTGGATTCCTCCTGTCTGCCAATGATTACTGTATAGACCAATCAATCACAACAGCCATCTCCAACTTCCCCACACCCACAAACCGTACAGATCTTCGGGTTGGTCAACCAGCTACCATCAAACACACCCACTGTCGCGGGCCTGTTAGCTCCCCTCCGATCTCTACTTAGCACCAAAAATGAGTTCGTGTGGTCAACATAGCTGGACCAGGCATTTGCCACCACAAAACAGTCTCTCACAACTGCACCCATTCTGTCCTTCTTTGACCAAAACAGACCAACACACCTATGCACGAATGCCAGTCACCAAGGTCTAGGATTCATACTGCAGCAGAAAATTGGAGACAAATGGGCACTGATCCAGGCAGGATCTAAATTCCTCTCAGACACAGAATTACGGTATGCCATTGTTGAGCTTGAACTACTAGCAGTAGCTTGGGCTATTCACAAGTGTCAGATATTTCTGGCAGGTTTACCACATTTTACTGTGCTCACAGATCACCATCCTCTCATCTCCATTCTCAACCACCACCGCCTAGATGAGATCGAAAAACCCTCAACTTCAATGCCTCAAGACAAGGATCATGGTGTACAGCCTTACTGCAGAATGGGTGAAAGGAGCTCTAAACAATGCCCCAGATGCACTCTCACGACACCCAGTTTTTGACCCATTACCACAGGAAGCACTAGCAGAGCGAGACTCAGACAACAACCCTGAATAGCAGAAATACGTGCCAACTCAAGTGGGCAACAGCAGAGTATCCGCTTGCAGAATCTTTGTGAACAAACGGAACAGGACAATGAATACCAAAAGCTCCTTCACTTCAGTCAGAATGGGTTCCCTAAACACCACAACCAACTGCCTGAAGAGTGCAAGCGCATTGGAACATCCGGCGCCACTTAGCCCTAGATGATGGCCTGATTGTGTGTGGTTGCTGCCTGCTGATTCCAGCCAAGATGCGGCGTGAAATCCTACAGCAGCTACATGACTCACATCAAGGGTCTGTTCACAGCTAGGCTAGTAGTATACTGGCCAGGAATTGATAATAATATTGACAACATCATCTTGAGTTGCAAACAATGTCAAGATCACCTCCCAGCACACCATAGTGAACCCATCGTTATCAAGCCTCGGTCTGATCGTCCATTCCAAGAGATAGCAGCAGACTTCTGTGCATATGGTGGTCAGGAGTTTCTTATCTTGGTTGACTGCTACTCAGACTATGGCCTGAAATCATTCCCATGGGACGCAACACCACTGCATCCAGACTCATAGCAACTTTGAATTTAAGGAGAATCTAGCTAACATCTCGCTTTTAGAAAAAAGTGAGGTAGTAAGGAAAAAGTTGGGGCAAAAATGTGTTAAATATGATCACACTAGAAAAATCTGATCATCCAACGAACTAAAAAATGGAGTATAAACACCTACTTTGAAAGGGTCATATCCATGCAGAGTACAGTTCTTTTGGCCTTGATACAACCTCCATGGAGTATTGTGTAATGTAAATATGCAAAAGTAATTATTTTTATTACTCCATTTATTACAAGTAGCATTTTTGTATGTATCCAGGTTCCATATCGTAATGGCTCTATAGAGGACTCATTGAAATGTTTTCGCGATGAAATTCCTACATTTGATCTTATTGGCAATACTACATATATTGATCCACATATTCCTTTTGCAGTCAATCCAGATGTACAGTTAGTGTGCAAGTACTTAAAAGAATATCGGGTTAAGGGAAGTTTTTTTAGTGGTATTGATAAATTATTTTTAAATGAACATATGTCACCAATTAAATATAGCGCTGGAAAGGATCTTACTGATCAATTATGTCAAGAACTGTTACAAGAGAATTCTCCACAAATAGCAGCTAAATCAAAACTACTTATGAAGACCTTTGTAAGGTTGGTTTACTGTTATTCGTTTCATATTACACAAGATCTTAATGAAACAATATTTTTTATGGAGCTCTTGGAACTGAATGGGTGAAGTGAAAGTATAACCAGAAATAAGCAAACTTAAACATAAGTATCTGTACATGTTAGTATTCAATTGTACTTCAGCTCTGTACTGAAGAGTGACCCTTTGTACACCACAATCGTTACACAATTTCTTGTTAATTATTTAATGTTTGTTTGTAAAGGATGACTAATTATAATTTAAATCAATTCAATTAATCTCCTATTTTAGTAGTAGTAAAAATGATAGTACAATGACAACAAGAAGATGGTCATTTAGTAATAGCTGTGGTACAAGTGCCAGTTAAAGGGGGGTGTTATGTAGAATCATTCTGCACTGCCACTTATAGATAGAGGAAAATGGAAGGGAATGAAATGTGTGTTTAATGTCTCTGAAGTCACACAAGGTCGATGGTAAGGTGGATTGTAAGCAATACTGTGCTGTGGCTATAGTACAATTTTCTAATTAAATGGTGACTGAACCTATTCACCGGCACAAGCACCAATAGGCGCTCAAGGATGACATTGTAAGGGGAAATTTTTCCATAAAAATGCTAAAGCTTTGCTACTAGCTAATGTAATGTTTTTATACATATATTTTAGAACACAAATAGCTATTACGAAATTATTGTAGTCCAGCTAAAACATTGACATTGGTTGGAAAATGGCTAGAAATGATTCTGCAACTGAGGTGGTGGATCTTGTCTGTGACAGTTTTTCTGTCAGCAAAAGTGAGAGTAGAAGGGTAGAGGAGATATATAGTGTAATTTGAGGGGGAGGAGTGTATGTGTGAGGAGAAGGACTGGAAGTGTTAGTAAAATATTCCTTTGTAGAGCTGTGTTGTTGTTTTTTATAATCCCAAGGACTTTTGAATCGATTTTTTTTATTACAGTGCATCTTTGATTATTCAGTTCAGATACCTTTGGTCAAAAGATTTAGAGAACCATCTGGATATAGGATATTATCCAGATATGTGAATAATTTCTAACCACTACCATAATTAAAATCTTTGACTTTTTTAGTTTTTTTTGGTGTAATAATAATACGTGTACACACACACACACACACACACACACTGGTATATTAATACTTGAGACAGGGGTAGTTATCTTTTGCAGTTGTAAATGGTTCAAACCAGCTGTCACAATAACCATTAGCATTGGGTTAGCTGCCCTTCAGCAGCCAGCTGTCACCTTTAACCCTATAGGGTGTGGGTTATCCAGTGTGAATTATTCATTTTAGACTGGGGCTTACTTTCTGAGTTGTCTGGATATTCTAGGGTATGAATTGAAGTTGGATAATTGAAGATTTCCGTATAGGGATGAATATTTTTAATATCTTTGGAACAAGCATTGTAATGGTGCAGATACTGTTTTCTTAACTGTGTCTGTTCAAAAGTTATTCAAGTATGCTGTGTGGCCAACTCAGCTGGGGTTGACTATTGATAATTGTCACTAGAAGTTTTTCTAGGCTTGGTTGTCTCAAACTAGTATTACTAGTTCCAGTCTGCAGCTGTTGCCTTCACAATATCTAATCATTAACTGTAATTATTCACACTGATGGAGTCAAGAACTGCTACTCCGTAACACTAAGATTTTTAAACCTTGTTTTGATTGCAGTCAGATTTAAGTTCCTATGCTTAAACATCCTACCAAATCTCAACCATTACTTTATCTTAGGCTATGTTGTTTTCATCCTACCAAATCTCAATCATTCCTCTACTGCTTCTGCCATATACGTTAGTCCTTAAGGTTTCAAAGTACTACATTATTTTCAGTGAATTGTATTTACAAGCAGCTTGTAGTAGATATACCACAAAAGAATGGTAGAAGTAAACTTTCATAAATTGATGAGGTAGCTACCCACTAAACGAGGACTGCACACGCTAAGCAGGAATGAACAGGCAGAAATAATTCTAAACATGCATCAGTGGAACACTGGTGATAGTTGACAATGTAAACAAACACACTGTTCAATCTCTTAAGCTGGCCTAAATTAATTTTTGCTTGATCACTTGTGTCTATCAATCCTGACTCAAGAATAGGTCGGTATAAGTGTAGTGATCTAGAGCTTTGTTATGTGTTGGCCATATAATGATTAGCTTTAAGGTGGTATCAATGTGTTTTAGTTTATAGTAATGGAAAGCATGTTCAGTTATTATTAGACATGCATATCGAGCAGAATATAAGTATGAATATATATACACTTTTTTTTTAAATGTTAATAATGTTTTTTGATGGTAAAGGTGACTAATATATATAAGATTGTTCTCCATTGAAATTATTTCTAGATACATGTTCAGGCGGTGCAAATTTTTAGATGAACTTCCAGCTTATAATTACAATCAAGGATTTGGTGAAGTTAAAGAAATTGGAGGGAGGAAACTTCATACTTCAACTAAGTATCTTGGTTCTACGTTGATGAGTACAATGTTAGAAGAAGTAACACAATTTTGTAACTCTGCTTTTAAAGCACAGTGGTCTTTACAGGGATATAACCAAGTAAGTCATATTAAACATGATTTTTTTCTAATTTTTTATTTTTGATTTGACGATATGCTCGAGTTTTAATTTTTATCATTTCAAGTTTTCAATGCTTTACTCTCATATATATACTTGATGTGTTGATTGTGTGAGATATTCTTAAGAAGGAAAAAATGTAAAAAACGTCCCTGCACTTCGATTGTACTAAGCAAAACCGAAAATACAATTGACACATTTAATGAGTATAATTTAAAGAATGGCAATTATGGAAAGTACCTACGCTCATAATAGTTAAGATAACAAGCCATAGCTGAAAGTTGTGTAAGTGTAACTGTGGGGTATAATTCCCAAATGCTGTTGATTCTAAATGAAAATGATGGGTTGATTATGTTGTGCATGGCCTGTGAACCACACCGAAAAACAACAACAACAAATCTTGATTAAACTCATTCTAAAGACTACAATGACGTAATGTCTAGTGTATAAGTGAATTACAAAATTCTCAATTATGAATACAAAAAAATTGTAAGTCACTATTAATTGCTACTCTAATTGAATAATTTAAGCCAAAATCCTATATAGTATTTTTTTAAGTATTAGACTTTCACTATGTTTAAACTTATATTTTTATTGATTTTTATATTTTAGTTAATATACGATTTTAAAGATGGGGGAGTGTCCAGTATTGGCCTGGTAACTCATAATCCAGATAAACTTCAAGGAGAATCAAGGCAAAAATATGAAAACATTGGGATAAAAATTCCAAGTACAATGTGAGTTTTAATGATCTTAATTTCTTCAGAAACAATCCAGTTCAGATGTTTGCCAACATGTTGTCCTTAACTGAATCATTTGATAAAGTATGTTATCACTTCATAATTTCTTTCTCAGCCTTCTTTACTCACCAGATGTATTCTCTCTCTCACAGGCAAGCGGTCCTGAGTTCGACCCAATATTTTTAATTCTGTATTGTTTTTAAAAAAAGTCTGTGAGAGAGAATACATCTGGTGTGCATATTCGTTATATTATGGTTAGTTACTATACAGAATGTTTCATAAACGTACTGTTATTATTGCTATTATCATTGCATCCGTTTAATACTTGCTTTATCAGATGCTATATTTACTAGAGCATGAAAAGTGCTAAAGCTAAACGCTAAACAATATCTTTATAAAATTAGTGAAATAACATTACCTTGTTGTGATTATTTAACTTTAAATAAAGTAAAAAAAACAACGTCATTTACAAGATGAACATGTATATCGCTAGAAAAATATTGAGATTTCCTGTGCTTTCAGTACAGGGCTACTGCACTGTCCATACACCTGTCCTGTACAGAACATACGCAGGTAAGTGTACAGGAAAATTGGATTTGCACTGGCTTTATTTCTCAGTAAACATGAAGTTCATTTTGTCTAGTTATCTTGTAGCTGGAAGTTTAGCTTTTCAATATGTTGTTCTAAAGTAGCAGATGGCACTACTTAGTCACAACAGTAAAACGAGTGGAAAAAATGTGTGCATTTTCCGTAAAAAGTTGTCACTTTATAGCAATTATTTAGAATTTTTTTTCAAAGCACTAAGAATAATATGAACACACAATAGCTTAGCCATCTCTTTCACCTAGCTTCTCTGCTACTCAAGGAAGCCTCTTTCTCTCTTCCAACCATCCAAAAGAGCCTATATTATTTACATGGCCTATATATTATATCAATGTCAATACAATCATTTAACTAGAACTGGAGTTAATGCTTCAGGAATGCCTTAAGTGTTTGTTATATGTTGCAGTGTCAATTTTTTCCCTATATTTTTTCCAGTGATTTTGACCAGTTTTGTGGGTCGGCGGGACGGCAACGACTCTAACGATGCCGCCTAGTCGGGGGGTATGGCAGACGAAGGCTCGGCTTGAGAAGGTCGAGCCCGGCTAGCAACAGGCGTAGTCCAATAACGAAAGGTAGAGCCACTAGAGTTAATATCCCGACTACTCGAACTCCAGTGACTTGCTGCCACCAGAATTCCTCTTAGCTACGTCCGCCCTCCCTGAGTCTTAAATCAGTTTGAGGTTAGACTGAACTATAGGGGAACTGAACTAGACGCATGCGTGTCTGGGTTTATATACCAAGGACACGCATGCGCAGGGAACAATGAAAAGGGTCGACCGGAAATCCGGGGCACAAACTAAATTCATGACTTGCACACACACTATAATACATACATACACAATGCTAATAATAAAACCTTTTGTGACACACAACATAATATAATCCAGTGTTCCTTGTCTTCCATCTTCAATGCTTTGTCTTGGTTTCTCTATTTCTGCCTCCGCCCACAAGTTTAATCAACTTTTTTTTATATATCTTTGTATAATCTTCCTAACATCCTTAAGTTTCTGGTGGGTGTTTGAGGGTTGTAAATCCTCAAGCTCACGTGACCCTAAAAGGCTAAGGACCAGAACTCTAACCAAGGCTTTAACCAGAGCCAACCACGCTCACGCGCTAGTAGCTGCCAGGAAGACGGATACTGATACCGTTGTTGCAGGCCTGGGTCAGACTAAAAGCGAAGTTCGCTTGCGCAGTCGACTCCAAAAATAAAGTTTCAATGGCAAAAGTTAAAGATATACACTTTACAAAACTTTTTATGTGAAGCACAATGACACAACCAGCAGTGGGTTTCAGCCATGAATAACATTATGTAGAGACAACTTGTGATATATTTGTGTGTGCATTGAAGTGTTTATGGGTGATGATACAGTGGACCATCGCATATCCGAACCTCGTTCATCGGAACAATAGGATAGAACCGCGCACTTGGTAAAGTATCGCTAATAAATTGTACTATCCACTTACGCGCGCTAATTAATTGTACTATCCACTTACACGCGCGCTGAAAAAGTGCCGCTGCTACTTGATTCTTTTGCTATCTATGGCTGAGCATAGCGGTACAAAACGAAAGCAAGTTGTGCTTGCTATTGTAACCAAGTTGATCATCCTTAAAAAGATGAAAGAAGGAGTCCTCAGGCCAGGCTTGCAGAGCAGTACGGAGTTGGTCGCTCCACGATTACTGACCTGAAGAAGAACGAACATAAAATTCAAGAATTTGCGGCCACGTTGGAAAATCAAGGTATTGCAAGTAAAAATAGAAAAATAATGAGGCTAGCTAAAGAGGAAGATTTAGAAAAGGCTTTGTTTATGTGGTTCACCCAAAGAAGAGGTCAGGGAACCCCAGTTAGTGGGCCATTGCTGGCAGAAAAGGCGAAGCAACTTCATGATATACTCCATGAGGGAAGCCCTGCTCCTCCACCATTCACTGCTAGTGCTGGGTGGTTGTGGCGATTCTGCAAGCGTCATGGAATTAGACAGCTTTCACTGGAAGGAGAGCAACTTTCAGCTAATGATGCAGATGTTGAGCCATTTAAGAAGCTTGTATAAGAGTTAATGGAATAAAATCAATTAACTCTTGAAACAATTTATAATTGTGATGAGACAGGTTTGCAGTATAAAATGCTACCAGACAAAACTTTGGCAGCAAAAGATGAAGCTAAGGCAAGGGGTATGAAGAAACAAAAAGATCGAGTTACACTTATGGCTTACAGTAATGCCAGTGGTAGTCACATACTACCATTAGTTTTTATACATTAGGCAGAAAATCCTCGATGTTTTAAAAACATAAACAAAAGTATCTTGCCTGTGAAATATTATTCCCAGCGTAATGCTTGGATGGATAGCCATATATTTAAGACAGGTTTGAGGAAGAGTTTGTTCCTAAAGTTAAAAAGCACCTTGTAGATAAGGGCCTACAGCCTAAAGCTGTCCTATTTTTGGACAATGCTCCATCTCATCCTAACGCAAGTGTTCTGATTTCTAGAAATAAAATGATTACTGCTGTTTTCTTGCCGGCCAATACCACTTCTCTAATCCAACCAACGGATCAGGGTGTGTTTGAAGTAGTAAAGAGACGGTACAAGAAATATCTTCTTAGGTAATTGCTAATGGCAGATGGTGAAGGAGAATCTATGGTTACGTTTGTAAAAAAGATAAACATTAAGGATGTAGTGTACATGGTAGCGGAGGCTTGGAATGATATTCCTTCTTCTACTATCGCAAAGTCATGGAAAAAGGTTTTGGGAAGTACTGAGGATTCAACATCTGCAAGTGAGGAAGAAACTTCTGGTGAACAAGATACAACTTGTACAACTCTTCTACATCAGTTAGATAATAGCCTTACACCTGAAGAAATGTCTGACTGGGTATCTGCTGATGCCAATGATCCAGGTCATCAAATCTATTCTGACACAGATATTATTAGAGAAGTTACAAAAGAATCATGTGGTAGTGACACACTAAATGTAGATGATGAAGAAGATGAAGCTGATGAAGGAGATGTAAAGGAGTCAGTCGTTTCTCATGGAAAGCTGCAGAGATGCTTACTGAAAGCTTGAAATGGTATGAACAGCAACCTGAAGCTACTGCTACATTAATTTTACTATTGAAGCACATAAGAGACCTGGCACACAAGAAAAGATACAGTAATTTAACACAAACTAGCCTTAAATTTTACTTTAAACCTTCTAGACAATAACAGTCATGATTTGTGCTACTTAATCCCATCTTCATTTGCTCTCAGCATATGATGGACCTTGTTCACTTCCTTTGGAAACTCTCTATTTATTTCATTGAGTGCCATACCTCTAAACCTGGAACATGAATGATTGTTTATATGCAATGTATTATATGATATATCATTATTATTACTATTTAAATATGTTTTTATGAATAATTTTTCACATCCGAACATTTTGCATATCTGGACATGTAATTTTTTATTTGAAATTTTACCAATATTAATGAAACAGCTGCTATTATCACTTCTTACCCTCCTATGATATGTTATCAAGTATTTCAATACTGTGCGCGCGGGCGTAACTCCGCCGCACAACAAGAGTTCATCTTACTCGAAGGACCAAAATGTTCGGCACTCCTCTGACGCAAGGAATCAATTCAGCCGCAACCGCTGTCACCTGCAGTATTTGCAGTCTTGGCCAAGCTGATAAAAAGCGCGTACTCTACCACCCGCGAGCAATAGTTTGGTTAACGCAGAAAAAATAGACCTGTATTTGAACATAAAATATATAGATGACATGAGACAGAAACAGTGTAGTTTAGAAAAGGCGGAGTTCAATGTTTCCCAAGAAAGTCCATACTTTACCAGACCGTCCCTTTTCTTGCATAGGCCCGAACATCCTCCCGGGGCGGAAGGTGGGCTAGTCCTCGACCAGCAGGACCAGCCTGTTCACAGTTCTTCTGTACTTCTTGCCGTTGCAGAGGAGATCCACTACTCAAACCGATCCGTCATCTCCGGGGAAGACATCCACTACTCGCGCCAGTAGCCACTCGCGGATTGTCAACGTCTCATTCTTGAGCAGGACTACATCTCCTGGTTGGAAGTTCCGTTGCTGGAGGTGCCACTTAGCTCTGGCGCTGAGAGATTGTAGATATCGAGATCTCCAGATAGTCCAGAGATCATGCCTCAGGCGTTGCACTAGGTTCCAGTGTTTGAGAGGAGCGACTGAAGTATCGACATTAATACGAGACAGGGGGGGTGACTTGATGGGACTTCCGATCAGGAAATGTCCGGCGGTGAGGGCCAGCTCCTGATCAGGGTGAGTCGAGGTGACTGGGGCCAGAGGTCTTGAGTTCAGAATGGCCTCTGACTCTACTAAGAGAGTGTCCAACTCCTTGAAAGTCAGGGGGCGAGAAGATAGGAGCTTCTTCAGTGTGGCTTTCATAGCCCTTACAGCGGACTCCCAGAGACCGCCGAAATGTGGGGCTCTGGGCGGAGTCATCTTCCACTTCATCCCACTGGACGTGGAGATGTGGGAAAGTGACTGATAAGTCTGGGGGTCCCCTAATAGGTTCGGACTTCCTGGAGTTCTCGTTTGGCACCGACGAAATTCGTGCCGTTGTCTGAGCATAGAATTGATGGCGTGCCTCTCCTGCCACAGAACCTGTTGAAGGCTGCTATGAACGCATCCAATGTCAGATCGGAACACAGCTCGAAGTGCACCGCTTTTGTGACGAAGCACACAAAGACAGCGGTGTACACCTTCACATTAGTATGCTTTCGGAGGTTCCCTCGGCGCACAAAGAACAGTCCGGCGAAGTCAATGCAAATGGTGTGAAAGGGTGGAGCTGGCGTCGTACGTGTGACTGGGAGGAGACCCATCTTCTGGTTGATGGCTTTGACATTGACTCGTCGACAGAATGTGCACGAACAGCTGAGAAGCTTGACATGATTCCTAACTCCCGGTATGTAGTACGCCTCGGCGAGCACGGAGAGCAGGATAGACACTCCAGGATGTGACAGAGTATAATGACTGGTGGTGATTAGCAGTTTGCAGAGATTGGACTTGAGACTGAGTGGAATGACTGAACAAGCTTCTCTTGTGGCATTCGGGTTGCGGACTCGTCTGCTGACCTTGATCAGGCCGTTCTAGTCCACTGAGACGTTGAACCGGGCGAGGCACGAAGGAATCGTTTTGGACAGGTCAGCGTGGCCTTCAAAGAATAATTCTGGGTAAGACTCTTGCTGAGATAAGATGAGCAGTTTGAGTCTCAACTCAGCTAACTCCTCCGCGGTGAGGGTCTTTGCCAACTCTTGACGTTCCTTGGTCTGATGGGTGTTGTGGGTAAAACATCGTAGCCAGGCAACTATGCTTATGAGACAATCGAAGGAAGAGTATTTTTTCCAGAGTTCCCAGGTGACTTGACACTTCACGATTACTCGATCTTGGGAAGCCGGCGCGTGGAACGACCCAAGATTGATGTTGACATAGTGCTTGCTTCTCCTGGTCTCGCTGAGACCACGGATCTGTAACTCCTCTGGGTGTCTCTCCAGCTGGAGGGCTGAGGCTAGTCTCTCCGTTACTAAGGAGAGTGCGGCTCCGTTGTCGAGGAGCGCTCGAACCTTCTGACGTATCCCACCGTTGATGGCTGTAGCCACGGCGGTGGCTAGCAGAGACAAAGTGAGTGAGGTTGCATGCAGTGCCTTGGTCTCCACTTCTGGCTCTATGGCATCCACGGTGACGGGTGAAGCTTGTTTGTGGAGAAGAGTGTGATGTCTCAACTTGCATTTCCTGCAAACTTGACTGGATCTGCAGTTCCAGAGGGCATGGTCGGGTCCCAGACAGTTAAAACACAACCTTGCTTCCTTTACCACCTGTCTCTGCTCCGGACTAAGTTCCAGAAACTTGAAACATCTTGCTACAGGGTGGGTGCTGACATTGCACGCGGGGCACTTGAACCGTTCCTCAGTGACGTTGTGGACGGTCCTGACTGGCATACTCGATGTCGAAGAGGCAGACAGCTTCTTGACGTAGGGCTGACTCTTGGCTTGGAAGGAGCTCTTGACTGGCTTAGCTATCATCGACAGTTGTCGCAATCGAAAGAATTCCAATATGTCTCGGATGCTCGGCGGAGTGATTTCTCCAGCAGTATGCCGTTCCCACTCACTGGCCATGGTTGCATCGAATGCTTGGGTGGCGAGGCATCCAAGGAACTGATCCAGAGTGTAGCCCTTACTGTACGTGAGATCCCCTCAAGGTGTGCAATGAAGTGCTCTCGTAGACGTAAGATACCTTCGTAGTCATAAGTGAATGGGGGTGGCTTTCCTAGGGCCATAACATGTATTGGGTACAAGACTGCTGGGAGGCCGTAAGCTGCTTCCAGTTCCTCCATATCCGCCATCCCCTCGACCAGCTCTCTCGACCCAGCAAGTGACATATACGATCAGGGATGGGGAGGCCCACACCTGAGGACTCCATGACTGAAGTGAACAACGCTCTAAACTTCAGCCAGTCTGTTGCCTTCCCCGAAAACTTGGGAAAGGACAATGCTAGCCTTGTGCTATATGGCGGACTAGGCTTAGCCTCAACGGCATCGACCTTGGATGCTGCGGGACTGAACTCCTTGTCTCGGTCTGATTCTTCTGATGCTCGACAAAGGACTTCATATAGGGACCGGTGGACTCGACTCCTCAGCCCTTCCAGGTCCGGGTCATCCATATGGACTCGAGTAGCTTTTCTGAAGGCACTGTGTCGTGTCTGCAACTCTGAAAGGCGATCTTTTATGACGAACGAGGAGGAGAGGGGAAACCTGGCCATTTCACTCAGGGCGTCTGCCAAGTATAGGATGAGGCAGTCTAGGCAATTTTCCATTTCCTCGGTGAGGCATTGGTATTCTTCCATGACTGCCTCCCCGTTCTTACAGTCTTCGGCATGACCAGGAGAAGTCTCTGTCAGCTCCTCATGCCTCTTCTGTAAGGCACCGAAGGAACGTAACTGCCTGTTGAGGTCTCTGAACTTTCTAACCAATTCCTCTCGACGAAGTTTCTCAAAGGGCGTGGCGAGAAGCTCTTTGAATTTGTTGTGCAGCTTTTTAAGCTGGGACTTCCGTGCTGATCTTTTGACTTCAATCTTCTTGGCGTCATGTATGTGAGCGTAGGCAGCTATCTCCTCAGCATCAGAGGCCATGGCGATGTTAAAGTTAACTGAACACTAAAGACTTCAACAAATGACATAGGATGGCGAACGCAAGCAATTAAATCGGGCGGACGAACATAGGCTTAACGAACGTAAGACGACGATCAACGGGCAACAATGGACAATGTAGGATGAAGAACGTAAGCGATCCAGACGGACGGATGAACGCAGACGTAACGAGACGAGTTCACTCGGACCTGGTGAACGTCGTTGTGGAGGGCTGGCACGGATCTTCAAGCTAGAAGATCCGGCTCGAAGGACCAAATGTGCGCGCGGGCGTAACTCCGCCACACAACAAGAGACAAAATGTTCGGCACACCTCTGACGCCAGGAATCAACTCAGCTGCAACCGCTGTCACCTGCGTAGCAGTCTTGGCCAAGCTGATCAAAAGTGCATACTCTACCACCCGCAAACAATAGTTAAGTTAAAGCAGAACTTAAAATAGACTTGTATTTAAACATATATAGATGACATATGAGACAGAAACAGTGTGGTTTAGACTGGGCGGAGTTCAATGTTTTCCGGGAAATTCCATACTTTACCAGACCGTCCCTTTTCTTGTTCGGCCATAGGCCCGAACAAATATTTTGAAATAAGGGTATAGAATAATAGTGTACAAGTTTCTAAATTTCAATGAAATGGAGCTAACCCACTCATATTTCCTGCTCTCACACTCCTGTCTCTTTTACTACTGCTTCAAATTCATCACCCCTTGTAATTGGTTGACTTTAATTTCTACTGGACTTTGTAATGCTTCATGAGACTTCATCATTACTTTATACTATTCTAACCCTACAGAGAAATTAACTATTTGTTTTTATCTCTAGAGAGGCAAAATTGCTAAGTTCGAATAACTTGGTTATCGTGAATGAGAAGCCGTACCTCTCATCAACAGTCCAATTAATTGTTAAAGAGTCCTCCAAAAGTAATGTAGTTTCATCCAATTTTTACTAGCTAGTCAAAAAAACCTGACTTTTGGTGTCTATTTAATCCTGTATAACTTTAATATTATATTTTTGTGATTTATTTAAGTGATTGATTTTTATGGCTGCATTAGTATGGCCACAATGATTGAAAATTGTTTGACATAATAATTCTACTTAAGCATATTATCAAAGATATCATTTTACCTTTTATTATTAATTGATATTAGAGAACTGCACTCTCGAGTTATTTTGGATGAGTACCTCTCTCGTGCTTTGAATATAGCCCTTCAAGATGGAAAAGTTGCTTTAATTGACCAGTCTAAATATGTTTTAACATTAGATTATGCAATGAAAATGCTTGATATTCATGAACGTCTTCAGTGTGGTATTCCAGTTATTATAGAAGGAGAAACAGGAGTTGGAAAAACAGCACTTGTAGAAATGTTGTCAAAATTATGGAATCAATCTATTTTCTTAGAATGGAGTAAACATAAATGCTTATTTCTTGAGTTTATTCAGGAAAAATTGGAACAAATAAAAGACAAAAATAAAGATTATGAGGTACATCTTAATGCTTAAAATTTTAGCACTATTATATGATTTTGCACAAGATTAAACATGGTTATTATATTTTCTAGATTGCCTAGGTTCCTCAAACAATATTAGCTAAGAATGCCATCACACTCTTTAAGTGCAACACACACACTGAATGGGCCATGGTTGCTATAGTGTGTCAAACTTCTGCTTGCCAGAGATATTATATTTCTGCAATCCAGCAAGTATGACTGGGAGAAAGCACTTGCCAAAAATAAAGGCTGGTGATCCATTGCATCTCAACAAATAGCCCTATAACCATTTTGATCATAACTGCGGTTAATTGCAAAGGTTTCTTTATTATGCTGGTGTGCATGCCATAAAATGAGTTTGTTTGAATTCTTTTGTACTTTTCTATTTACACAAATTAGCACATGAATTTTTGTCGATAATTTCTGTACAAGTCTTTATAGTAAAATTACAACCCTACATCGCCTCAAGCCTAAGTAAAGTGTGAGTCAGTGTTATTCTTCTATTCCAAACCAGTACACAATAATAATGTTTTCTTGTACGCAAAAATGTCTGCTTGTCAAAACCACACCTTAACCCATCTGTATGGCACAATGGTAAGTGAGGCACAGTTGCTTTTCATGGGCACTGATTTGTGGCAAATAGGGAGTGATTTTTGTGATAATACTATTTATCTATTGAGCTGAATTGTGCTACTATAACAGCTCCCAATCATTGCTACGTTATGGCACCCTGAAGTACTTTGAATAAGTTAATAAGATTGAGCAAGTTGGCATAAAGCAACTTATTTCTACTATATTTATATGAAAGTATTCTGATGTATTTTCACTTACATTGTAATTGATTTGTAGTTTTGCTAAAAGTTATTTTTTATAAATACTTATTTGTCAGCAGTATTATTTTCAGTATGAATGTCTACCAATAAATTATCACAGGATTGCAAGTGAGCATAAATTCGAAAATCAGCAATACTGTCTATTGTCAGTCGTTGAAAGTATGTATGGAAGGCATATAGGTCCAGGGTGGGTTTCGTATTAAAAAGAGTTTTTAAAAACTTAGAAGTGGCAGTTGAAATGGGACATAAATGTACATGCTAACCAGACTACTACACTGGTACCTCAAAAAATAAGTTTTAGTTATTCCTTGCATACCAGCCAAATTCAACAACTTTTTTTACTTAAACTGTATATTTTAACTGAAGTTGAGTGATTTGTTCTGTAGCATTGCATTTTATCTATTCTAATACTTCTGCTGATTACGTTTTTGCTTTTTAGTAATTTTTATTTTATGATTACTTCTTACCAGGTTTTTTTTCATTATCACACTTTTATATATTCTATTTAGCTATTAGCATCATTTTAAAATTATTAACCCTCTGCGCATGCGCGAGAGGGTTATAGTAGTCGTCCTGTCTTTTTGTTGTTTGTCTGTCTGTCACGCTCTGATTTTGGAGACTGCTGACAATTAACCGTTGATTTAGGTATGAACTTACTCAGAACCAATATTTACGACATTTCATTGTGCAACATTTCGAATTTCGGGCTAATTATTGAGAAATCTCGATGCTTTCAGCTCCATGTAAGTTCCAGCTTTTGTAGGTAACACCCCCTTGTGTCATATCATAATCACAAGAGCAAATAATTTCTTGCAGCCTGCGGTCTAGTTTGCTTTATGCTCAGGGAAGTTAATGGAGATGAAAGAAATGAAGTTTCACATTGAAAATATATACCTGTAAATGTTTCTGGCCTAATTGGCGAGCGAGCGTAGCGAGCGAGACACTTACAGTGGTAACACAATTGAAAATCAGGGATATGAGTTTGTTTATATATGTGTGGACGTACGTATGTCATTTTGTACTTTGACCCTCGCGTATTTTTTGTGTTCGCTCCGTGTTCGACCCCGTCCCAAACTTCACTAAACAGAATCCTCCGGTTTAGCGATCATTAACCGTATGACCTTAGAAATTGAATTGTTTACCGCTTTGAATTCTTTTGCGGTTGCAGTTAAAACTCAAAAACTTATGGGAGCTCCATTTCTATTCGAGTTAGTGGCGGTGGTAAGTTAATACGCTATTTGTCACAGTTATAAGCCCTACTCAACAGTATTTACTTGAAAATTCATTGTCCACTGGATGAACCACGAAGGTAAGTCTTGCGTAGGTATGTTCAGTTGTGTGAAAGTATTGTGTGTTACGACTACTAATAAGGATATCACAAAGAAAATTTTAAATAACGTGACTTGATTTTGTTGCTTATTTTTCAATTCAAACAGTAGAGGGGAGTGGTTACTATTGCATTGAATCTCCTTTACAGCATAAGCGTAATATAACAACGTGACTATATTTTAGTTGTTTGGATGTTAGTTGTTAAAATCAATCGTTTAACAATAGTGTAGTTTAAGGCTCGCTTGCCATTTGTGCTCAAGTACACTACTAATTTATATATATGTTTGGACATACAGTATGTATGTCATTTTGAACTTTAACATTCTCGTATTTTTGTGTTAGCTAATTGTTCAACCCCGTCCCAAACTTCACTAAATGGAATCCTCCGGTTTAGCGATCATTACCTGTACAGGGTTTCATACAGGATTTTTTTCTGGGGGAGGGGGGGGGGGCACACGTTTGGTTGACCACACCCAATTTGCTGAAACCACACCCATTTAATTAAAAAATCTTCTCAGGTCTAGAATTAGTGACACCAATCTTGGAAGACTAATGTGTATTGCAATTGAAGGACCTCAATTAACTGAAGTGAACTTTCACCAACTATTAGATATATACAAACAACAAACTCACAGAATACCATTATAAATCATAACCACAGAATGACATTAAGTAGTAAATGTTATTAATTTATTTCATGAAATTCTGGGGGGGGGGGGGAAACCCTGCTGTATCATCCTAAAAATTGAATTGTTTACCGCTCTGAATTCTTAGTTAAAACTCAAAAACTTAACGGAGTTCCATTTCTATTCAGTTAGTGGCGGTGCTAAGTTAATAAGGTATTTGTCACAGTTATAAGCCCTACTAAACAGTATTTGCCTGAAAATTCTTTGTCCACTAGAGTAACTACGAAGGTAAGCCTTGTGTAGATATGTTCAGTTGTGTGAAAGTATTGTGCCTTTACTTAGCTAAAGAATATCACAAAGAAAACGTGGAAATAATGCTACTTGTTTTTGTTGTTTGTTTGTTTTTTATTCTAACTGTTGCATGGAATGGTTACTATGGCATTGAGTCCCCTTTACCGTATACACATAATTTAAACTTGACTTTTTTTTAGTAGCTTGAGTATTGAAGTTAAAATTAATCGTTAACAATAGTGTAGTTTTAGGCTCGCTCGCCATTTGTGCTCAAGCACATAATTAGTTAGCTTCTCTTATGAAGACAGGTTTCCATGTACCATTTTCATTGCTCGAGCTATATTGATGCCAGAGTATTGCTTATTCTTTTGGTCTGAGATTATGTTGTATTAGATAGGCAGTTCATTATTTACTGTTTTAATTGTTACATTGTATGTGCAATGTCCATAGCTTAAGGAATCACCTTTAGCATAACATCAATTTCAATATTACTTGAAATATGCGAGATTTTATTATTATTTTTTTAGGCATGTTTAAGTTCGTTGCAAACCATCCTGTACGAAGAAAGATTAGGGATTGTCTCAACAGATTTTCAGACCAAGGTGTGTTCTATTAGTAAGTACGTGGTTGAAGGCCCCGAAGCATTTCATGACCAAATTTTGGACAGCTTACTTTCTATAAAGAATGCTTCAGTAATCAGTATGTTATCAATTATTCAAGATACACCTAACACCTGTTTAGAAGAGTTGTTTAATGCTGCTCTTGAGGAGAAATCTTCAATAAATACCTCAAATTTGCTCACTGCTGTCTTAAATGCTAAAATAGTCTCCATGTTTTATAAAATAAACGTTCATGGTGATATGACATCTTCAGAAATAAAAAACGAACTAAGTCCAGCAATAACACAAGCAGCAAATATGTTGGCCGTTTATAACAAATTGCACGATAAATTGTTTGATCAACCTCAAGAAAGGGCGATAACTTTATCAGCAAGTTGCAGTGATTCTGATGCAGACAAAGAGTCATGTACCTCACAAATGAGAGTTTCATCAGAAAGTTTATGTGATGATAATTCCAACCATTACTTGTCATCTGATTCTGTTTCATCAATGGAGCTAAATGAATTTGCAGTTGATTGTGATGCACGTAGTCATACATCTACTACTTTCATTAATATAACTAAACCTTATGTTACAGTAAGTTAATTAATTATTGAGAGTTTGAACAAACATTTATGTGGTTATATTATTTGAACTATGGTGAATGTTATGCTATTTGCTATATTTTTAGTCACGCTATTGCTGGATTGATGTAATAATGTGTAACATTTGACATTAGAAGGAACTGAAGGATTATAGGCATTTTTTGTGTCTATTAAACAATATAAGCTTTTTTTTCTTCAAAATCGTAAGGCTTTACTGTTTGCAGCTAGTAAGAAACCAATAATTTGAAGTATGCTGATTTTATTTTATAACACCAATGCATGTTTCATGTGCTTGCTAATAACTCACAATCAAGATAATCTTGTAAATATTTTTTATGGTAGTCTATAGCCGATGTCAGATCTAAATCAAGACAGGTTCTGTGTAAACTGTTGATGAGAATTTCAATTTTCAACTGATGTTATGGTACAATAAAATTTAGCTTTTGGCAAAGTTTGTTGCAACATTGTGTTGATAAAAATTGGAATTGTCCTCTATTGTGATTAATTTGTTTTGTAGCAATGTATAAAAGTTTTTGTATGTCTTAACTAATGATGTGCTTAAGCTCCAAGGACAAGTGAGCTAGCCTAGAAACAATATAGTTGTAGCATTAAATCTGCATAATCATGATTATAATAAGTCAAATCAAGTTGAATAGGGTCAAAATAAACTAAATTTGTTCAACTCAACCATATGTTTGGCACACTAAAGTCCAACTATTCACTGATCAATATCTGTAAAAACTATGCTGTGATTCTTGTTCGTTGTGCAAACCCAATTATTATAAAATACAGCCTTATTATAACCAGTAAGTACCAGAATATCTTTAAATACCGTTCAGTAAAATGGTCAATGTCCAGTGAGAGCATGGTTTTAAAAAATTGGGTTGGGGGAAGGGGGGGGGGGGGGGAACTTGTACAATACTTAGGATAATTTTGCTGTTTTTATCAATTGAATTATATACTTATTAAGTACCTCTCGGATTATTTTTAAAAAAATATCATTTGTTTAAAAAAATAACGATCCAATTTTTTTTTGGTTTATTGTCTCTGTAAGGGGAGTTCCCGTTGATATACATTGTTGCACTGAGGTATCATGTGACTTCATCAAATCAGCTTGTTCCAGTCTGTGCTTTTGACTTGCAATATGGCCATCCAATAAAATATAGTTGTGGTAAATTGTCATCATTTATAGCTCAGTGAGGAACAGGGTATGTAGGTTGATATCATACTTGTGAATCCTCTACTACTTTGTGAAGGTTTCTTTGAGTTACCATTAATTTCATGAGGACCTTCAGAGCACTTGTTCCTGCAAAGTATTTGTTGTGACATCTTCACTCTGTTCATTCTGTCCTGAGTAAAATGTATATATCAAAACAGTTTGACCTGCAATTTTAAGCCAAATTGCCTTGTAGGTGATAATTGCTCATGAGGTAAAATTGATACAAGTGTCTTACCTCTGACACCTTGTAATAAGTTAAAGTATTTTTCAATCTAACATGATGGATGTCTTGTTCTTATCTGGCATAAGTCATTTAATGATGTAATGTGTATGGTTCTGACCATAAATTTGGTTGTAGAAATTACAAGCTGAAGAGTTGAATGCAATTACTGGCTTAGAATGTTTACCACCAGTAGTCCAACTATAGTTGGTGTCAGGCATTAAAATAGGGATTTTGATCAAGTGATGTGCCTGTGAACTAATTGTTTTGCATGGTCCTCATAATATTTACAAAGCCTCATGTCATATATAGAACTAAAAATAGCACTGAGTCAACACAAGTGTGTAATTTTGTTAACATGGTGATGATTTAGTGGAACTATTAAAAGCAACAATGATAAATACTGTGTAATTAAGAGCTGTGCTACTCTTATTATATTGCTGTTCTGTGGACCAAGGTTTGGGACGTTTTATGTCACCACAGTATTATTAATACAATATATACATACATTTAAGTTCATTGTGTCTTTAGGTATTCTTAGATGAAATTAATACATCATCATGTCCTGGTCTATTTAAAGAAATTATAGTGGACAAGACTTTAGAAGGAAAGGTTTGTTAGCAATTTTAAGTATGAAAAGAAAGAATTTGTGAATAAGTAAATACTTTACTGCAATAATTAGAGTACTATTATAATAGTAAGTTGCCCATTCAAAAATGTATGGGAAAAATCGCTGTTCAATTGAAATCGCACGGGAAAAGTGAAATAGCGCGTAACTAAGTGAAATACCTCGGTAGCTAAGTGAAATAGTATGAGTAAGTGAAATGAGCAAGACGCTATCAGGGGTACCACAATTGAAAATTAAGGATATTTTGTTGGTGAGCAATTGAAGTGAGCAAGATAGTGGAAAATTGAACCTATGTTTTACATATTATATGTATCGACAGTACGTGTAACCTGTAATTGTGGGCAGGGCTTCTATTCTTCCTAATATTACAGCTTTTTGGGGGCTTGTCACCAGTTTTTTTCTGGTATTACATCAGTAAGCAAGTCTGATTACAGGATTAGGCTCAAAACTGTATGAAAATTCCTTAGAAGTACTTGTGAAGTCACAGAAAACTTCAGCTAGTATGATAGTGAACACCTTTACCTAATGTAATTTTTTAAACTCAGCTGTTTTGTAGTAGCTGACTGTGATTATTGTCAAGAGCCACTGCTTGCTTCCATTTTTTTGTGCTACACAAGCAAGCAGGTCAAATTTCAATATATGTTTGGACATACATAGGTTTTTTTGCATTTTGACTCCCTAGTTTTGTATGTTCGCTTTGTGGTGGATCCCATTTCAGACTCCACTAAACAGAATCTTTTTTAAAAATGATTTATCCCCATTTAATTAGGCTGGTTCTAATATCGTTCGAATGTTAGGTCTTACAAACTTACTGGAGTTCATTTTCTTAGCAGTAATGTTATTTTCATTGTTCTTACCTTACTTGTAAATCCATTGCTCAATATGTCATATCGCTAAAAAATTATGTACGAATTATCTTGCACTATTGCAATGGTGTGGCAGGGTACTTGCTAGTTCTATTTAGTTTGGAGCCTAAACCTAAATATTTATTGTTTGCTTCAAAATTTTTGTTAGCTTAGTACTTGCGTAACACAACTCGCTGATGCTCATATTTTCACTGGATTACTTACCAACACAAGGCTCCCGTAGCTGAAATTTCGACTGGCACAGCTTAAAACAGGACCACACTTTGTAGGCTTTCTGCTGGCTATAGTTGGACCTCCAATAGTAAAACCAAATGAGCCCATGAGGGCCCCAACATCTATGTGACATTGATACTGAGCATTGATTGAACTTACAAATCTCAACTAAACAAGTGGATGGCTTCAATTTTCTTAAACACATAAGTGTCGCCTCAAGAGCCTATAAACAAAGAATCGGGGTGATTTATTGGAAACATATTTTTATAATTTCAGAAATGAAACATAATGTAAACGGAAAAAATTAAAACAGCATCGTAGTTAAACATAATGGCCTTATTTTACCAAATAACGCACCATTTTCCTCTGTTTTTTTTTGTTTTTTTTAATCATTCGACGGCCATTATAGGAATTTGAAATTGTATTCTGGCACCTACTAATATATATATATATATTATAGAGGCTTTTAAATTACATCAATGCAAGTGTAATTTAAGCCTGTATTTATCAATATCACCTTTTCCCCATTGTTATTTATATGTTATAGACTCATTTTCAATTGCATTGGTTAATTGTTCATGATTAGGTAACATTAGAGAAAGAGCCTTAAGTTAGCTTAATATTGACAATGGTCTATTTGCTTTGAATTTTTGTATATGTGCGCTAACTGATTTTATGAAACTTACATTATTAATTTTGAACTGTTTTCATGTTTTATGTTAGAAAATACCAGATAATTTATTTGTGGTGGCTGCATGTAATCCTCATCGAGGTAACAGTGTTGCATCCCACAAACAATGGCTAAATACTACATATTTTGTTCATCCACTACATCCTACACTAAAGTTATTAAGGTGGGATTATGGAGCCTTGGATTCGCATCAAGAGTTTTATTATATCCAAGCTAAAATGGAAGTCATGGACTCAATGGAAGAAAGGGCTGATGTAAGTTATTTTAATTATTAAGTTATAGTATTACAACTTTGTTTTACTTGCAGCTTACTCAATTATCCGATATGATTTCTAAAAGTCAAGAATTGATGCGCAAATTCGCAGCTAATGAATTAAGAGAGCATGGTAATATGTCACAATTGAATGCAGAAATATCGGCTCGTAGTTGTGTTAGCCAGCGAGATATTCAACGTGTCTTTACTCTATATCAGTGGTTCCAGACACTATTTAACAGTGAGAAAGAATTTCAATCAATTACCAACCATAAACAAAGAGCTCTACTTTGTTCACTTGGGGTGGTATATTACTTACGCCTAAATAAAGTTTATCGTATGAAATACAGTGATTCATATGAGAAGAAAACCGCACTTGATGTATCGTTTAATGAGGCTTTCAATTTTATTTTGAATTACTTTATTAATAAAGTTATATTACCCACTGGAATTGCCCGGACACTTGCTCTTAAAGAAAATATGTTCGCAATCATTGTGTGCACTGTCAATCACATTCCCATTATAATAGTTGGAGCTCCAGGATCATCCAAAACTCTATCATTCAATCAAGTTATTGCTAACTTAAAAGGTCAAGAATCTAAACAACGTCTTTTCAGCAAAACAATTTTATTTAAAGCTCTGAATCCACATTACTATCAGTGTTCTCGTCGCACTACTTCAAATGAAATCAAAACAATTTTTAAAAGAGCAGTCAGTCGTCAAAAATATTGTGATTCCAATAACATGGACACTTATTGCGTTGTATTCATGGATGAAGCAGGTCTACCAGAAGAACATCATGAATCTCTAAAAATTTTGCATTATCACTTAGATAGGCACGAAGTATCATTTGTAGCTATCACAAATCACATTTTAGATGCAGCAAAAACTAATAGAGCTGTGTCTTTATTTCGACCTGATGCTACATTAGATGATTTACAAGTGCTTGCAAAAGATTGCTTATCTGTAAGCTCAGAAAGTATACAGTTTGACAGCTCTGATAATTTAAGTCAAGTACGTTCGTTTTGCAACTCTTTTACTACTTTGATGGAAGAATCACACTTTCAGAACTTTTTTGGTCTTAGGGATTTTATTCACTTTGTGAGTTATCTAAGAAGAAAAAGAAATACAAAATCTTTACCACGATTAATTGTGGACAGTTTGGAAAGAAACTTTAATGGTACTGACCATTTTAAAGATATTGCTAAAGTTTTTCTCAATAATTTTGGGAAAGACATTAATGAATTTCAGCTAAACGGCAACCTACAATCTTTTGAAGACAGCCTTAGTGACATTCCGGAAAAATATGACACAGAAAATGAAGTTAGATATAAGCTTCTTATTGATTCTACTGGTGATGATAGTCTTGTTCGCTCTCTCTACTCTGTTGGCATTTTAGACAGACAAAATACACGCATGTTTATGTGCAGCAATTTTCCAGCTGATGGGGAATTACAGAAAATAGACACAGTTGCTGCTATTCGTCACTCAGCAATGAAAGGACACACCGTCATCATGAGTCAAACTGACGACATTCATGAAAGCTTTTATGATTTATTTAATCAGCATTTCCGTCGCATAGACTTTAAAAATGATCCAAGATATTATACAAATATAGCAATTGGAGCGCATCACAAGCCTTCTCGAGTTCATAGTGACTTTAGATGTGTAGTTGTCATTAAGCAGTCAGAAGCAAAGAATACACCAGGTCCATTTTTGAATCGATTTGAGAAGTACTGTATTACACACAAAGACATCTGTGAAAGATCTGTTTCCAATTTACCTCATTATTTATCACTGCTAATGGAAAATGCCAAAAAAAAGGTAAAGCTATAAAATAACAATGTAATTTCAATGCAAACATAAACATAACACATTTACAATACATTGATTACACGTTTTAAAATTACACTTGTATAACATAATTTTTTTCAAATTTTTCTAAAATGTTTAGGTATGGGACTTTATTGAGTGTGCTGGACACAGTGAAAGCCTTTATGGCTTTCAAAGAGAGAATGCATCATCATCAAGTACTTTGGACTCCTTATTGATAGATTTACTTCCAACAGATAGCTTTCAATTTAAGCTAGAAAGTGAAATAAAGTGTGAAAACTCTATAGAGTTGAGATCATTATTTATTTATTTAACAAGAAAATATTTGCAAGTAACAGCAGGATTCAACATTCCAGTGGTAAGTATTCAAACTTAATACTAATGATCCATCAGTATTTTTTAATAAATAAATGAAGTAATGGTTTTGTTAAGTTTTAGTGTTTTCGTGTAGTAAATTAAGTTAGTTGTATAAAATGTGCTTACATAAATTTTGTTTTTAAATGTGTTTAGCATAGCAACGGTTGCTATATTCTATATTTTTAGTCACAGAATGGTTTGATTAGGTTTAATAAATAAACAGGTGGCTATAAAATGTATTAAATGATTAGGCATTTCTTACTGTTAATTTTAACAAAGTATGACTAATTATGCATAATCATTGTATGTTTTATTATCATTTAGTTATTAATATTGTTTGCATAGATTTCAGAAGAAAGAATACAGGCAGATGGAGAATATTTATATAACTATGTTTGTAATAAAAGTTCTAAATTTAGAGGTGTTTTGAAGGAAACCACTTATAATCAGGCCACTGAGGCTATCTATAAAGCATTTCAATTCCTTATATCTCCACCTTCATCCAAAGTTCTCAGTATACAATCCTTTTTTGTTGTATGTTTAACTCAGGAGATAGTTATTCATATACTAATAAGACGACTTTTACAGCTGATGACCATTGAAGGTATAATATTGCATCAAAATGCTATTCCAGAATCTTTTAGAGATCATTACCTAAGATTTCAAAGTCATTTTAATATCAATCAGGTTATCAATAAATGTTTGCGGACGCTTTCCCAAGACACAAGGTATGAGTAACCTTTGTTTATCTAGGAAGCTCATTGGACTAAAATTTTGATAGGGAAGATAGATTCATAATTATGTAATATTACATACTTTTTATGACAATATGAGCAGAATTAGTGGACTGGAATATTCATTATTCTAAAGGTCTCCTGTTTTTAATATGATAACCGACTAACTGAAAACATCAGTTTGTGTATTTTTGCAGCTGACTTTTGTTCCCTATTTATCTTCAATGAATTCTTAATCAGACGGTGTAGCATATCAATTGTTCTTAGTCATGCATGTTTTAATTGTGTATTTACTGGTTATTTTCATTATAGTATGAAGGTTTGATTTTAACAACAAAATTTTTAAAAATATTGTAGATATGTGAAGTGTTTAATGCATAATATTTGTTAACCCTCAGCGCGTATGTGCAAGAGGGTTACAGTACTCAGCGTGTCTGTCAGTCAGTCAGTCATTCTCTCACACAGATCTTGAAGATGGCAGCCTCCCAAAGATTGGAAAAAACATCAAAATGTTGCACTGAACATTTTAAATCCCTTTAATGTACCAGAAGTTTTAGTTTCGACTCATTTTTTTTTAGAAGAAGCTAGTTATTTTTAGGCTATACGATCATAAGCGATTGTTGGTAACACCCCCTATAGTCACACCGTACTCATGTGAGCATATAATTTCTTTGCTTCCCGCAGTAGTTTGGCATTAGATTATTCCCAGCAGTTTACCAGAGTGTTGGAGTTTCCCATTGAAACTACTGGTGAGGCGAGTGTTGCTTGTACGTTTTCTCTTATGAAGGCAGCATTAACGTCTACAGTTTCATTGCACGAGTTGCATATCAACTTGCTCAAGCTTTATGTATCAACATGCGCGAACATACATATTTGTATATTCATTTTGATACTACTCCAAATAAATATTCTTTTGGTCTTTGTAATAGCAAGCTAGTGTATAGTTACGCTGAGAGTTCGCATTCTTGGTGCTTCATTTTTGTAGGAATGAAATAAACCTTTGGCACTTATATAAGTGAGCTTCACTTAATTATCTTAGTTGTTGCTTGATCATTCACTTTCATTGAGAAAATCCATGAATAGTTTAGGTAGTATAATACTTAGCTTATATTTACTAATGAAGGTGTTTTCATATATTGACATATTATAATTGTATCTCACGTTCTTATACTAATTTTTACTTCTTATAATGTACTGTAGTATGCAGACACTACAAGCGCCAAATAAATTAATCTTATATTCTCGCTCTTCAACTTTGATTCACTCACTTCCTGGGCAATTTTCTCATTCTGATTCTGTTAGTGATGAGACTGTTACAACCGTAAGGAATATCATTATTAATGATCCAAAGAAAGTAATCATCAGGAAGCTATCTTACCTTACTACACAAAATGCTGTTCAAACACTTTGTAAAGAATTCATTGATTCTATCGAAGTGGAAGTTCTTCTAATTCTTGCAGACATGAACAATGTGTCTACAGAAATAATCAATCACACTCGTGTTATAATAGAAGAAGCAGAAATTGAACATACAGTTGGTACTGATATTCCGAAGTTATTTGTGTTATTACTTCACTTTCCAGCTTTGTTCCACAAGCATTGTTACCCTACATTGTTCCTGAAAGGATGGGACCACATATACCTTGATTGTATTGCCCACCATTCATTGGATAAATTTATCAACATAGAGGACTGGTTAAAAACATCTTGGAGTGCCGCTTTGCAAAATAGTGTTCGTTCTGCATCCTCATATTCACTACAGGAAACAGTTCGTTCATTTATGCGCCCTACAATTCCTATACTGCTTTCTCGTATTGAATTTGGCGACAATAAAGAAAATTCCTTTAATTCCATTATGAATCCAAAGCAGCGATATTATTCTCTTGAAAAGCTTCTATTTAATTATAAAATTGGTGATGTGTTATGTGAACTTTTTTCAAGTTATTGGACACCTAAAGTACAATTGGAAGCTTTAAAAAGAAGTGCAATTTTCTCTAAACTAAACCAGTCCAATGTTAGTATTACTGAGTCAGTAAACACTGAAATAAAATCATTATTTTTCGATTTTTGTGTGTTTATGATAAGTTCTATTAATAAAGACAATAATTTTGACATTCTATTTTCGAACGAAATATCTGATACAGAAGTACCTTTGTTCAAGTCAATATTCAGATTAGTTCCTCTACCAAAACTAAATCATATACCACTACTAAGCAAAGCTTCTATGTCTATTCAACCACTCAAGTTTAAGCCAAGTTTTCCATTTTTTGCGATGGTGTTCAAATTGTTAGAGGATCTTACTCAGAATTGTCTAGAATTAACGAATATAGGCTCAGAGTCATTTAATGAGGGAACTATCGTTCCAGAAACTGATCCTGAAGAAAGGTTAAAAAAGCTGATTAAGTTCATGCTGGACGATGTGCTCAAGTTGAGAAGTGTAAGTATAATAATCATGTGTATATTTTCTATGTGTAGCAAATTACATTGGTCTAGTACTGAGTACTTTATGGGGGTGTTTGATGATATTATTTGATATATATCAGTAAATTGTATTTTGTACTGTTTATAATTTAGTTTAAGTCAATGTCACACTAAACCTGGTACTGTGAATAGTATTTTCATCAGATGTATTTTTTTGCTTATCATGAATATGTTTTATATTTTGTTAATACAATGCAGGACTATAAGAACAATATTATTGGCACTGTGCTAAATTTTATGGAGCTGGATGAGAGCATCTGGAAAAAGTATTTTTTGGACTTCATTACATACAAATTGCATGTTACAATAATTGACTCTGAAAGTGATTTGAAGTTGCGATCTGACATTCCAATTAAAATACTTCAATCTTTTTTTGCACAATTGAACACGTCGGGACACATAATGGCTAATAGACTGGTTGAGCTACATTGTCATGCTGCAATACATCACATAAACCTTGCACAACTAGCAATTCTTTTGAGACCATTATGCGAAGTGCACAAGGTAAATTTGTGTATATTTTTTAAGTTCTTATTCATAATGTAGCGATTTATAATAAATCCATAGAAACACTAAATCACATAACTAATTATGTGAAACTTTTGTCTTATTCGTACATTGTAACTGCCGTAGTATTAAAAGTAAACAGTTTTCCTCACAGCGTTACCAGTGAAATTGTAAATGTTCACTCTTAATATTTTAAAATTGATGAGACACTAATTTTTTAATTTGGCCGTATTACTTTGATAATGTTTAGCAATGCTCATTATTTAACTCACTTTATGATTATATGTATACTTAAATTTATTTACAATAATCCAGTTGGGGTGTACAGTTTCGAAATTTCTTAATCATGTCAATTGTACAGTACATGTATATGAAATCATATTACATTCATTATATATAATATGCATATGTATTTTATTTTTCAGCTTCATCTCAATCTCCAAAGTTTATCATCTGAACTAACTCAATCATTTACATCCGAAAGTAATACTGAGCAGCTACTATTAAGTATAAAACCTAGCTACCCAATATTTGGGTCACCTGATCATATATCAGAATTTGTAATAGCTACTTTATTTGAAACACTTCAAAAATGCATAAAAACAAGCAACAGTCTGAGAACATGGCATTCTACTTTTAGGTATATTATTATTATTGTTATTATTATTGTAGTTGTTGTTGTTATAAGCTATATGTATTGTTACCACTAGTGATACGCTTGAGCACAAATGGCAAGCAAGCCTAAAACTACACTATTGTTGAATTGTACTTCTAACACTCAAGATACTGAAAAAAAGTCAGAGTTTTCAAATTACATATATACGGTAAAGGGGTTGAATGCCATAGTAACCACTCCCTGCAACTGTTTGAATTTTTACAAAAGCAACAAATAACAATTCACGTTATTTGAACGTTTTCTTTGTGATTTTCTGTTGCTAAGTAGTAATTGTAATGCACAATACATTCACACAATTAAACATACCTATGCAAGACTTACCTTCGTGGTGATCTAGTGAACAATGAATTTTAAAGTAAATACAGTTACGTAGGGCTTATAACTATGACTAATAGTGTATTAACTTACCACCGCCACTGACTCAAATAGAAATGGAACTTCAGTAAGTTTTTGAGTTTTAACTGCACCCCAACAAAGTGGTAAACAATTCAATTTCTAGGGTGATATGGGTACTGACGATAAACCAGAGAATTCTGTACATTTAGTGAAGTTTGGGACGGGGTCGAACACCGAGATAACACAAAAATATGAGAGGGTTAAAGTACAAATGACGAACATACGTCCCCACATATGAACAAATATCCCCAATTCTTAATTTAACACCACTGTATAACACTCTCTTGCTTCACTCGCTCGTTAATTATTATCACTGGGTATTATTAGTGGATATAGCTAGCTTTGTTTTATATTTTTAATTTTGCAGTCACTGTTGTTGTTTTTTTTATGAAGTATGAAGCAAAACTGTCACGAGTAGCTAGCAAGCATATATTTGTTCAGTGATTATGACTTGACCATAAGAATGTTACCCACAAGCTTATGATAGTATTTCACAAAATTAAAAGCCTTCTGGAAGACCATTGTCCAATAGTTGGATGCCTCTTTCAATGCTTGACAGACTACTGTTTTTGAGATCCATTGTTGATGAAAGATTGACTGACTGACTGACTGACTGACTGTCAAAGTGACCTCTCACGCATGCACATTAAAGGTTAACTAACTTATGACGAAAAGCTGGATATATAGCAGGATATACATCCAGCATTTTGTCATAAGTTAGTTAACCTTCAATGCTATAGGAAGGCAACCATTTGTAAAAGATGCTTGTAAAAATGGTAAACAAAATGGCCACCATTGAAAATTTCATGAAGCCCTTAGTTATGATTTTGTGTATGCATGTGTGATTGTAGTTTTTTACTGTGCTTTTTTGTGTGTTGTGCACTACTTGTGTCATTTTTAAGATTTGCTGAAAGCACAATAATGTAATTTTTCATGGATGTTGAATTTTCGAGTCTATGTTTAATTACATATATAAACTATCATTGTTTACATGCATGCAGCTTGCAATTATTTTGAGTAATTTACTTTCACTTTAGAGAAGTACTGGCTATTCCAACTTTAAAAGAATATATTTACACATATGATCCGAAGTCAGGTTCTAAGTTTATGACCGTAAATATTCCAGAGGTGAAGTTAAACATAATGCAGGTTATGTTTTTGTCTTTTGAAGTCTATCCTGAACTTATTGTGGAGCTACATAAAACAGGATCCAGTCTTTTTGAAAGCTTATGTGGAAAATATTTCATTAGATCAAAGGTATGAGTTTTCATGATGTATTTAGCATTCGATTCGTTTTTGCTGTATATTATAGCAAAACTAGTAATATACTTTTATGTATATATAATATATATATATTATGTGCATAACGAACTTTAGGTAATTCGTCCTAGTCTCGGTGGTGTTTTTGAAACAGTTAGAGACTTAATCCTCTCAAACAAAGAAGTCTCATTTGAAGATGCTATAAATAAAACACCAATTCTAGATTTTATAGATGGTCTTTTATCACACTACTTTTCTCCCTATTTAAAAAAATATTATTCTGAAGATATAGAATGGTTATTTATTCAAATAAATTCTGGAACTTTCTTGGACACCATTTTAAGCAATAACCACGAAAAGGTAATTTAATTTTACTCATAATAGTTGAAAACAGGATTTTGTGTGTGACATGTTTTATCTCTCATATTATAGCAAAGTTTTATATAATTGAAATACCTGACTTATAATCAAGACTAATTTTTTTATATTTATTTAAAAACTCCTTTGATTCTACAGTTATTCTAAATTTCACATATATAATTGTAGTATCTGAATGCATTGTAGATATATTTTAATTTCATGAAGTAAACTTTTGTTACATAGGATTGTTGGAGAAAATATGAATCTAGTTTATACAAATCGTATGTTTCTCTAATTCTTGGAAAAGGGCACGAATTTGAAAGTAACAGAGCTGCCAGAAGTTCTACTGTATTACTATTACATGATCAAAATACACGTGATATTTTAAGTTCGGTTGTGTGTCCCTCAGATAGACAAATTGGACCTAAATCTCCATACTTACCTTTGCATTACAATTATCTAGGTGTTAATTCAAAGGTAAGTAATCAATATTATTAAGAATTTTGTGTTTTTTTATTTAATTTTGTTTTAATGTCTATATTGGCCATTGTTATTTTTTAGAATGATATAATGCAGCAACCACTGTGCCATGTCTATTTTACAATTGTGCTAGAAGATATAACTTCAGATAAAAGGTATAAATGTTTTAAACCATCTGACTTAGTAATTATCATAAAGCAAATGAAGAATATGGAGCAAAAGTTTGAGCAAGCTTATACTTCTGTAGAGGACCCTAATGAAAAAGAAACAGAAGGTTTGAAAGGAGATGTTATATTGATAAGAATCGAAATTATGGCAGTCATCCAAAGATTAATTCAAATAGTTATTCCGTATTTTAATCCTCATAAACAACAAGGCTTAGGAGAGATACAAAGTTTAATGAATGACATTAACAAGTAAGAATTAATCAAATTTTAGCCATTATTTGAAGTTTATTCACAGTGCTAAACTGGCATAAAAATAAGTTCAAATGATGAAGGGCATTTCTTTATATTCAAAATTTTTATGAGTGAATGCGAGAAAAACGAGGACTTTTTTAATATCATGAATCTATATTTTTTGTTACTTTTATGGTACTCTATACAGAGTCACCCATTTATTTGTGCAGGCAACGTGATTACTATGATTTTACTCAGACTTGATGTTATTTTTATGAGTAATAACATGGGTAACCGTGCTATGTCAATTGCTTTACGAGTGCTATTGATCCGTATTAGCATAGGTTACCTATGCTATCACTCACTAATAGTAGGCCAGCTTTTTAAAAAAAATCATTTGCACTTGTAGCTACACTGCATCATTCACTCCCTTATTTCAGGATTAGCTTCCTCTGGAACTTCATTTTCAACGTACGGTTTCTTCTAATCTATTGAAAACATTCCATCAAATACGGGTAGATCTTCTGTGGTACAGAATGACATTGTCGCCAACTAGATACTACTTGAACTTTACGTTTCCAAGGTTAAGGCTGCACGGTTACGCACTTACCCGTACTATTTCACTTAGCTACCGGGATATTTCACTTAATTTCCACTTAGTTTCCGTGCTATTTCACTTAGTTACACGCTATTTCACTTTCACCGTGCGATTTCAATTGAACAGCGATTTTTCCCATACATTTTTCAATGGGCAATTTATGCGCCGTCCAATTTAAGGTATTTTTTACAAGTAGCAGCCTCAAACTATATTCTTAATAATATTATTACATTAATAAACATATTATTTAATTTTCTGAACTAATCGTAGTATTGAAATTTAATGATATCAAGACGTTTCAACTTGAGAAGCCTACATCGGTTGTGTGATAATGTCTTTAGCTATATTTTTCAAATATTTTATTTAGATACATATGATATAATTATAAGTCATGTTATACAGTAGAAATATACTACTATGGATGTATTAATAACTCTTTGTAAGGTATTTTGTGTAAGAAGATTTATGTAAATATGTATTATATATTAGAATTATGGATGATAACATGGAAGATGACTGTGATACTGGACTACCTCTTAGAACTGGTCATGGATATATGCTAATGAGTCATCTTCTCAAGATGTTAAACAGTTCAAATGAACTTATACATTTCTGTACGCAGTCAAATTACTCATTACTAGCTATAAACTGCTTGGAACCAATTATACAAAAATTTAAGGTAATTAATAATTTATAACATGTGTACTCTCTTGTATATAGCTAGTGTTATATGAAAAATCATAAGATCAATATCTGTGAAGTTTTAGTGTTTAGTTTTGTTTTTGTTTTTTCAGTTGATTGATGTTTACTGATGTTTTTTGTTTGTTTTGTTTTTGTTTTTTGTTTTTAATTATTATTTTTTTACAGAAATCTTCTACTGAAGTGTTATTACAATTAAACTTGCAAAAGAAAAGAAATGGAATGTTTAAGAAAGCGTATGACCGGGTGTCACAAGTACTAAAGGAGATTCATGCTGATAGGAAATCAGTTGAGGAATTATCTTGTCTTGCAAATGCATTGTAAGATCAATAGTAGCTTTCTATAATTGATCTTTTTGTTAAGATATATTTATGGTTGAAAAGAGTCATCAAATTTTACAATTTGTTACTTTATATAAAAATACTTTATCTATTTTCCAAAATTGAGATGTTTCTGTATTATTTATTATTTTTCATTCATTTTTAAACGGTATGATTGGATATGTAGCTTGACATTTTAAAGGAAGAGTAAATGAATAAAATTAACATGTTCTTGCTGTCAAAAAAAAAATTAGCTACTTTGTATATTATTATTATGAAATACTGTGATGTATCGCTTTGTGGTGATTAAATTTAATAATATAGTATTGACAGTGATTATCCACTATTGCCACCACTACTATATGCACTATAACTAAATATTCTTTGTCTGCTTTATTATGTATATACAACTGCTTGGTTATTTTGACAATATTAGAAAAATATAAATATTTTCAGACATTTATATAGATGTAAAACAATTGACTAATTAGATATTGTTAGCTACATTTAAAATAAAGATCTTATGTAAGCTTTAAATAGTGCATGCATGATTTAACACTACAATATTGCAACTTACAGATTTGAAGAAGATAATGGTGACAAAGAGGAGGATGCGGCTGATGTTGATCATCACAAAAATCATTATCCAGAATTTAGAATGGTAGTTTGGTTTGTTATATACTACGAATTCTATGACAAAAAAGTAAGTAAATCAAAGGCATCACTATGTGATTGGTATGGGTATGCAAATACTATTTCCAATATAATGGGATTAAAATGTTTGTAAAGTTCCTCATTTTTATTTAATTGTATTAAGACATCAAATAATGTTGGTACAGGTATGAAATTTTTTTTTAATTATATCCAATTAAATGGGATTAAAATGTTTGTAAATTTCCTTTTTTTCATTTAATTGTTTTAACACATTGAGTAATGTATCATGAATTGGCACGCAATAGTATTTCTTGCTGCTTAATTGATGTTTCAGCTGGACATTTAGCATTCACAGTGCTGCACTACCCAGTCCACTAGTTGTTTATTGAGTATTGAAGTTATTACAAGCATAGACACTGAAAAAAGAAAAGAAAAAAAATGACAAAAAATAAGTAAGAAAAATTAACAATTAGAGAGAAATAATAGATAATTTCAAGGAAGTTAAAACAATTTTTTTTAAATGAAGCACTGTTTTGATGATTGTGAACCTGTACCTTCTGCTTTGGTTTGATTCCTAAAGATTAACTAAATTGAGACATCATTTCAAGTGACCTGATACTTTTACTATCAAATTGTAAAATATTGAAAGAATGAAAATGTTTCCACCTTTGGTATTTAATCATTAAGTACTACCATTTTAGCTATGTCATTTTGAAACTTTAGGAGTCCCTGCTTTTTATGACCTATGTTGGCAAATAATCTTAGCTGCCCACAGCAGTTTTGCTTTAAACTATATTCTCAGCAGTTTACTGGAGTGCTTTGAGTTTCCCATTGCAATTACTGGTGAGATTAGTGTCGCTTAAATTTAGTTAAGCTTCTTTTATGAAGACAGCATTAACGTCTAACGTTTCATTGCATGAGTTGCACATCAATTTGCTCAATATTTACACATTGACTTGCATGAACTACATATAGACATATTCATGTTGATAATAATTCCAAATAAATTATTATTTTGGTCTTTGCAATAACTAGCTAGTGTATACGTAGTTATGCTGATGGTTTGTTCCCTTGGTGTTTCATTTTTATCTAATATCACTGTATAACTATCAGGATATTTTGTGGATGTTAATGTATATGAGAGCTAATTTTATAGCAAATTATTTACTTGTAGGTGACATCAAAAAATTTGTGTAAAGTACTTGATAATCATGAGCTGTACAAAATTTTTGGGAATAATCAGTGTATACGCTTATTTAAATGTTTTCTTGATCCGGAGCTAATGTGTACTAAAGTTGAAGACTTGTCTCAAGACCAAATACAGCTTCTGGAAAATAAAGGAGTGTTACAAGGCCTAAAGGTGGAAGAACAAATTGACCCCATTTATAATCTTTTTAAGGAAGGTGAGTGTTTCCTGATTTTATTACGTAGTTTGTGAGCTTATAGAAGATTTTTAAATTTCCTACATATGTTGCTGAGCTAAAGAAAAAAGTTTTAGGAATTATTAGATTGTAATTGGTTGTATCGTGCAATGAGTGACTTGCTGAACACATATATTAATGGGACTAATAAGGGAACTTTAACTTGTGTTGCTTACTCTCCCAAGAAAGTATACCCTCACTAATTGGAACAATAGGGGAGCGAAGGGTGTTGAATATAATATTCGGATAGGAAGAACATTGTACTTATCAGAAAGGAATATCTGAACATTATAAGTGTATTTCTTGCATTGAGTTTCATGTACTAATTTTTCCTCCCTATTTGTCTAAACCATAAGAAAACAGCCATCTCTAGCTGATCATCCTGTCAGATTACTGCAACTCATCTTGGGCAGCTTCCGTTTATCTCTTGTGACTGATCACCCTTGTTTAATCTCTAGAATAGTCTTTGCACCTGCCTACTTTGTATTCCATCATAGGGTGTTTGCTGTTAGAGCCAACTTTTCTTATATCTCTAATTTTTTACTTAGAAATATGAGGTTTTTGAAGTGAATTTTTACTGAGAGACAGTTAAGTGGCGGTTAGTAAGAATCAAAACAAGTTCTGCATTACTGTGTACATGTAATCTACCATTTATGGGAGTAGTGTGTCCAAAATGTTCAGACAGAGCAGTACAGTATTCGTGTTAACCCTTAGCGCGCATGAATAAGATGGTTATAGTAGTCACTCTGTATTTGTCTGTCTGTCATGCTTTTATTTTGGAAATCACCAATAATTAACAGTTGATTTAGGTACGAAGTTATTCAGAATGAGACTCTTTTAATTGTGCTTTTCTTTCTTTTGGGATGGTTTTTGAGGAAATCCACAGCTATAATACCCACGTAGGTACGAGCTTTTCTTAATAATGCTTCCCTTTTGTCATTTCACAATCACGTGAGCAAATAATTTCTGTATACTATAGTTTTGTATTATGCTGATAAGTTAATTGAGTGTTTGAATTATAGTTTCACATTAAAACTATCCATGAGACATGTTTAGCTTCTCTAATGACAACAGGGTTTACATCTACCATTTTCATTCACACCTATATTGATACCTGATTAGTCTCAGAAATTTGCTAGCTCATTTCATTGAGGGTTTGCACCATTGGTGCTATATTGTAATAGTGATGGTCTACTGTAGTGTATGTTTAAATAAATACCAAATATTTGGTATTATGATGCCACTTCTGTAGTAATTGAAAGACATCTTAAAATCAAGACACAACCATGCCGTGCACTTTTTCTATTTAATGGTTGGGTAGTAATAATGCTTGAATTGAAATGTTATTAATGCATCAGACAAATATAAGGAGTTACAGCATGCTTTGGCTAACATCGTTGGAGTCATTCTCGGTACACCACCACAATCAAACCATTTGTGGACTCAGTTGTTTACTGCCAATGAGCTCAGAGGTACTTATATGACTGGATGTAAGGTGAATTTGTATGTTACTGTTACATATGAAATTTTAAATTATATTCATTTCTAATTAGCATAAAGTACTAGTCGCTGTAAATGGATCACACTATGATGAAGTTATTGGTTGCAGCATTCAAGAATTATATACGGAAAAAAATGCCGATATCATTCAAAAATATACGTTGTCAGTTCACTCTCTTTGTTTTCTACTGTGGGCTAATTTTGGCATGATTTGTATGTCTTTGTTGACTCAAGATGAGGCTCCGTTGCAGTACCAGCAAATTTTTTCAGACGATTGTCCTTTACGTAGTTATTGTTATTATCAGCTTATAACTTTGTGGATGAAAATTAGAAACAACCTTCTTATCTCTGATGAGGAAAGGTCACTCTTAGTTATGCAGGCTACTTGGAATTTGTATGAGGTATGAATTTTTTTGTTAAGTATGTGTTTTTGTAAATTTTTATTTTAAATAATATTAATGCATCTGTGTCATTGTTAATTGGCAAGTAGGTATTTTCGGAGAATGAAGGGGATCTACAAACATGCAACAGAGGCACATTCAGTAGCCAACAAGATTTATTAGCATATGAAACACTCTGGCATAATTCAATATATCAACCTGCATTATCACAACTTTCTAAACTTGATGCGGATGTAAGTGCACATACATTACGTGTTCAAATAGACTGACAAGCTATATAATGTTGTGTCTTAAATTTAAATTTCATGTAATTATTAGCAAACATTAAAATGATGTTATCCTTCATTCAATAAACCCATGTCATTTAACCCTCAGTGTGCTTGCGCGAGAGGGTTATAGTAGTCTGTTTGTCATTCATTCATTCATTCATTCACATGCACGCTATACAAACACTTAGGGCGCACATTATAGGAGAGCGGGCATACTTACATTTGATGAAAGAAGCGCACCTCCAGCAGCAGAGACTTCCCAACACGACAAAAGAAGTTAAGCACTCGAAGTACAGAACGCAAGCAACAGATCTAAATCGTGTGTGGTAAAATTTGTATGCTCACGTGATTCTAAAAGGCAGATAAACAATTGAATTGGCGTGGCCGTATAGCAGCACTCACCGTAGCTGCATTTTCGCTCGTTTTCTCAAAAACTAAGCCGAAATTTAAAAAAGTGGCATATTAAAGGGACTCAAATCGTCATCTAGTTGGAGTTCATCTTCCATCAAGGCATATAAGTCCAGCATCTTCGAGATTTGCAGTTGACAAAGTGTCAGAAAGTCGAAATGCTCTTGTGGTTATTCTTTTTCTACCAAGACACAATTAATACTATAGCCAGATAATGCTAGGAAGTCCTCAGAAAGCCGTAAAAACGGTATTGCTGAGTATCAAGCTGGTAAAAACAGCTTTAAAAGGTATGGATTAGTCCCAAGTGTGTATAAGGGCTGGTTCTAAATGTTTATGCCCATGAAAAGCCCTTGAAATGCCTGAAGAATCTCAAAGATGCAAGCAGGCCAATGTAAAATGTCCTAGCTAGACAATAAAACAAAACGATTACTGTTGTCAGCTTAAAATTTGAGAACTTAGTTATTCAACAACAGTGACTTTTTTTGCAAATGAGTGCATTTTTTAACTAACGCTGAGGGTTTGCACTCTTAGTGCTCCAGTTGCCATTATCAGTCAGTTTCATTAGTGAGTATTCTTTTGCGGGTGCAGTTAAACCTCAAAGACTTTAGGGACCTCCATTTCTATTCGAGTTAGTGGTGGTAGTAAGTTAATACGCTATTTATCACAGTTATAAGCCCTACTCAACAGTATTTACTTGAAAATTCATCGTCCACTAGATGAACCACGAAGTTAAGTCCTACATAGGTATGTTCAGTTGTGTGAAAGTATTGTGTTACAACTACTATTAAGAATATCACAAAGAGAAATTTAAATAACGTGACTTGATTTTGTTGCTTTTTTCAATTCAAACTGTTGCGTGTTAGTTGTTAAAAGCAATCGTTTAACAATAGTGTGATTTAAGGCTCGCTCACCATTTGTGCTCAAGCACACCAATAGTATATTGGCCAAAAATGTCGTTGTGCACAGGTACAATGCTCACCTAAGTTCTAAGTATATTTGAAATTTAGTTTCTAATAACAAGTAACTGGCTTTACAGAACAGTACTTTTCATCATGCATGTATATTATACATGATCGTACCTAAAATCTATGTTCTTCCTCTTTATTTCTAGTTTAGAGATCCTAACAATTACCGAATAGTTCAAATTTTAAAGTAAGTTTCTTTAAGTAATGAACATTATTGAGTGTCATTATTTTTTAATGCTTATATTTTCTTCAGGAAATTAGCTAATGAATACCCTTCATTTCCTTCTGTCGAAAATTTTCTTTATTGTACTCAACAAAATGATGATATTTCACAATTATTTCATAGTGGAGATTTATACGTCATAGCTACTTTTGTTGTTCAGCAGAAAAAGTTGCAATGTGGAGGGTACCTATTACCTGACTTAATAGAATTCTACAATTGGCTTCACTCAAGCTTTAGCTTATCTGTTGATAAGGCTGTCACTTATAAGATTGGAAATGTCATTAAAAAATTACAGCATACCGAAAATGAATGTTTCTCCAAACATTTGGTAGACTTATATGAAAGAATTAAGCAAGGGTGCAAAAATTATTTGAAAATGTATTATGAAGAGCACTGTATGAACTCTAGAGAAGACAAAATGGTAATTAATGATGAAACAACTCTTATATACCTTCTTTCAAGTAAGCTTTTTACCTAACTGGTGTAACATTTAGTGTTTAAGGCATATTATAATTTTAGGTGATATTGAAGAAAGTGAGGGAAAAGATTGGATTTATAAAATAATTCAAGATATTATTGAGACTCATAATCGAACAATAAAGAATTTTTATTCTCTACAAGGAACATGTCTTCCATCACAACCTGTTGTGATACGTCCTACTGAAGTGAACAACAGTACTGCTATTTTTACCGAATACCACAGGTAGGTGTGCAGCTACAACAATTGTGGTTAGTGTAAAACAATAATGTGGCTTACATTCAATGATATATTTATGTTAGGTTGTATGACTTACATGGAATTGACTCTCTGCTTCATTTAATAAGAAGATGCTATTGTACCACAGATGAATATGATTTTATGTGGCTAAGGAATTCACTCATATCCGAATTCATTGCTGGCAGACCTGTTATATCATCTCCAACTACATTGCGAATAACTTTTAAATTTTCTATAAAGAAAGGAGAACTACAAAATAACTCTCACATGTAAGCTGACTATTTTGTCTTAGTGACTTTACGTATCTGCTGAAACATGAGCTGTATTTTTTCATGACTATTATGTTACCAAAAATGTAGAACTTATTTAGCTACATATATTGCCCAGGATTTAACTGCGATATTGCCCATGTGGATAAGAGTATGGCAAGTTCACAGATAGATTGCCATGACAAATCTGATCATTATTTGAGTTTTCCACTGCTGCAACATTTTAAAATTACAACACTTTTTGTATGAAAAATGACTGTTGTTTTTTTTTTGTTTGTTTTTGTTGTTTTTTTTGTTTTTTTTGTTCTTCACTATAATTTCGCTATCCACATGGATATTTAAATGATAGTATCTTTTGATCTTCTTTGTTGTGTATACAGTAAATTCCAACACCATACTTTTTTCCAAACTGAAAGCATTAGTTTTCTTCAAATGATCTGATATTTCTTCTTTTGTTTAATGATCAGGGTTGTTACTTTTTTGCTCTACTTACAGCCATCATGTCGTTGTAGATAATTTGACATGAGAGAAGTCAATGTGACCTGCAGTTTTTAGTGACAATTTCACCTGTAATTTACTTGAAGCCCAAGTGTAATGTGTATCAGCACACCGAAGTTAAAATACATTCCTTCTTGACAGCACACTGAAGTCAAAGTGCATCCTTCTCTGTATAGTACACACCAAAGTTAAAGTAGACTTGCATTTAAAGGCGCTGCAGAAAAATATTCTTGGCTCTTTGCAGAAAAATATTCTTGGCTCTTTGGGGCTCTTATATAGTTTGTTATTCATTTTGTACTCGGTGTATAACGACTTTGAAGAGAACTGTGTTGTTTTCATTGTTTGCTGTGCATTGATAAGCAATTGACGAATTAAAACAAAATTTCAAGCATTTACTTCTATCCTAAGGCTAGCCATCTTTTCAAGCCCCTAATGAACGAATGGTCAATTTACCATGTGAAGTAATTTGGAACTTATGTTTAAAAAAAAGAGGAGCTACGTGCCACACACACACTTGTATCTCACTTAACAGCTTTTTTTTTTTGTCTTTTAAAATTCTGGTATATATATACGTATATATATTGATTCTTCAACAATGCCTTAATACCATGACTTTATAATTACTTGACAATTTAAAAATTGAGTCATCGTGCTATGTGCTAGGTGTGGCTATTACCTATACTAGCAACTATATAACCATCATTTACTGACTTATTTTATCTTCTTTTTTTTATTGTAGTGTTAAATCTGTCTAAACAAACTTAAGATTGAAGGGATTAAATAATTTTTAGGTCATAAAATTACACCTATTTCTCTTAAATTTACTCAGTATAATTGAGTTTTTAAATGCTTATTTATTACTGTAGTTGCACCTTGCTTAATTTGTGCTGTAAATTATATTTCATTTAACATAATATTTCTTGATTCAATGCAGGAGAGAACTTGCTGCTGAAATAAATGAAATTGCCAAAATCTTACCAGAAATCTTTAGTGTACTATTAACTGAAAATCAAAAGAAATGTCTTGAGTTTGAGTTTCACTCAATCGATTACCATCTACTGCATGAAATAGTGCATGGTATAAAAAATGCACTTGGTATTATCAACAAATTCCATAAGGAACTACCAGAAAGTTGTGATATTCAGGATATTACTTTGTTGAGTTTCTTACAAGAGCTTAATGATGATACTGAAGATAAACATGAATTATTTAAGTGTATTGGAATTGAAAATTTGAAACCATCACAAGCAGATTGCTTTAGCAGTCTTCCATTAGTATCTGTATTCAATTGTCTCAAGTTTTTCAGTCAGTGGATTGATAGTGGGAGTTACAACTTTCGCTTGATACCTTTATCTTTTAAAAAGCATTTATTGGAGGTAGATGTATCTAAATTAGAAAGTGTCCGTGACACTTGGACTGGAAACAAGTCAAAGCTTATGGATGAGCTAGATCATTGCATAGAAGTGCTAAAAAATTTAGAGAAAAACATCGCACAAAGGACAAGAGAACAAATGAATGTAAGCTAAACGCATCAAACATTAAGAGTGTGGTTTATTAGTTGAGTGAATATGTGTGTATATGGCTCACTTCAATTGAAAAAGTAGAACTAGATGTGTATGTATTGGTTACTATGCTTTTATATATTTGCAATGATATCTACCAATTGTTTAATAATTCACAAAAGCTAATGACTGAAAGGTTATTCTTATTGGCTGGTGAAGAATAAACATTTATACCTAGCCACATCTGTTTAATCTTGTAAGTAATACGAGCTTTAATTTAACCTGTTCAAAATATTTACCGCTTTAGTAATCATTATCATTTTTTTAAGCATCCATTATAGTAAACATTTATTAGTTCATGGAGTAGTTTATTTGGTGCTAAGCATTGTGGGTTAGCTGTTTTTCTTATTGCTTTTTTTTTTGCGTAATATTTTTGATACGAAAAAAGCACATTTGTATTATTATTAAATCCTTTGATTATGTTCTTTATCAGTTAATTATGTCATGGGTTTACTAGGTACCAATTAAGCAACACCTTGAAAACAAAGGACTAAGCGAAGAATTTCTGGTCCATATCTCTGAAACCATTACACTGCAACATTATGTTCAACTCAGACTTATTCTCTTGAAGTAAGTCCATTAGTTCTGTCATGCATTTTACCGTAGCAGTTAAGAAACTATATAATTACTGATGATACATATTGGTTAATATGTCCATCAGTATCATTTGTAATTGTGGATTTAGTGAATCTAATGAGAAATTTTTAATTACTGTACATTTCCATTTGTAATAAAAAGAATGTCTAGATTTACAGTACTCATCAACTATTTTTATTATTTAATAGGAATTAGAATTGTGTAAAGCCAGGGTTACGTAAATGGTAATTTCTTTAACTGTAAATTAATTTACATAACAACGACAATGTTCATAAATAATTCATGACCTAAGCCAGGTTGGTAAAGCGTTGTCATAATAGGTTGGTAAAGTGTTGCCATAACAGGTCGGTAAGTGTTGTCATAACAAGTTCGTAAAGCATCATCAAAATGGGTTGGTAAAGCATCATCAGTAATAACGACACTTGTGTAATAAAGCTTGGCCAAGTTGGTAAAAAAATCTTCAGAAACCATAATGGTGGTGGTGGTGGTGTGTATGAGTCGAGAAAAGTAAATAAGCAAACTGGTGTAACTAACCATTGGTTGAGGATAATAATAGTTTAAAAGTATCTTATGCTACTCCATTTATAATTTGCAAAAGTTTGTACATCAAGCGCCACTGAGTGGTGGGGTACTTGCTAGTAAAATATATTGTAAGTAGCTGTAGATTTGTACTGCTGTCATTTTATCATTGACTTGTATAACATCAAACTATAAAAATGTGGCTCATTCAATGTTTGAAATAATTACTAACGAAACTTGTGTAGATTCAATCACATTTTATATGTTAGCAATATCATACGAAGAGAGCTCAATATAAACTAAATAAATGGATATATAATATATATATACTCTTTATGAATGTGCTTTTCATAGTTTGTTTGTTTTCTTTTGTTTATTTATTTTGAGTGTTCAGCTGCAGACTCAATACCATAAATAATTAGTTATAGAATCAAATGTTAAATGGAAAAATCAAAATTAGTCAATTTCTTTATGTACAATTGTATTTTATATAAAACTGTATTGTATATCCACAGAATTTGGCTGAAAATTGATGAAGAGTTAAAAATGACTGGAAAATATTCAAGTAAAGCTAAGGTATGGAAAGATGATGGCATTGACTATTGGGGGCAACATCTTCCTGAAGTGTGCATTGATGAATTAACCAAAAATGGAAGTGAAACAGAAGCAGATGAATCAAGTGATGATGATCTTTCACTAGAAAGTAATGAAGATGATACTGATTACCAAAATATAAGTAAATACTCAATTTTTTTTATCAAATCAGAGTAGTTATATTTTCTTATTGATAACTTAATGTAGGTGAGGCAGTGCCAGTTGAAAACGAAGCAGATTTAGTACCAGCATTGACGCCTAAAAGTATGGACCTTTTTAATGTAAACTGCCTGTTAACATAGTCTCTGTTAACCTACTTATTACAATATTCATGCAGGTGAAGCTAAATCAGTTGAAAAGAAAACAGCAGAAAAAGCTAGAAGTAAGTTTTTTGTTTTGTTTTGTTGTTCTTGTTGTTTTCAATTCAATCTGTTTCACGTTTTATGACATAAATGTGTTAGCCACAATAGTCAGTTCGTATGTGTCTGCTAATGCCAAATTGACCGAGTAACCATTAAATTGACATATTATTGTATTCTAGATGGTGATATTTGCTGAACTTTTCATATTTAACAAAAAAAAAATTGGCATATTTGTGTTTTATATAATGCCTTCACACCTTCATTTAGGATCTAGATAAAAGCAGTGTTATTAATGAAATTTGTATTGCACCTTTAATTTCCACAATTACCATGAAAGTAAAACTTTCAGTAACAGGTCGCTGATACTTAACAATTACAACTGGTTGCACTGTAAATAAGCTCACTAATGTGCTAATTATTTTGGTGCTGTTATTTTCTTATCTTAGAAAAATTTAACAAATTCCAGCTGGCAGAATGGCTTTCTGATGAAGGAGTAGATGAAGAGGATACAAAACTTTTCATAGGTTCGTAATAAATCAATAATAGTGCAATATTTAATGAACTAAAAATATATTCTGAAATAACCTACAAAATATCTAGCAATTGAGTACTATTGTATGGCTAATTCATGCAAATAATGGTATTCTGCATCAGCTGCAGGATTCTATCACAATTTAATATCTGAAGTCAAATGATCAATTACTCTCTATGAATTACATGGTATTAATCTACTGCTTGTCAATTACTATTTCAAATTTTTGGTATGCAAACAAAAGGTCTAAGATACATCACCTATTCTGTCACACAACTGTGAACTGAAATATGCCAGCACCCTCAAGATTTTGAATAAGCAGTTTAAGTCTCTTTCATGTTTCCTTTTTTTTTCCTGAATAAGATTGTTTGTTTTTGTTTTTTGTTTTTGTTTTTGTTTTTTTGCTAAACAATTGCCCTATGTCACATTGGAATCAAGTGAGTAACAAATTTTGCTGCCCATGGTAGTTCTGCTTTTAAATTTTCGGTCTTTACAGACCGCTGGAAATGAATCTTCACATTGGAATTCTGGTGAGTGTTCATTCATTGAATACTTTTAGCTTTTCTTATGCAAATAGCTTTACATCTACCTATTTCATTGCAACATATATGCACATACCTGGTTATTAGTCTCAACTAACAAGATCTATGTATTACCTATCACTATGTTGGACTGATCACGTGACAGAGACTACCAGATTATATAGGTAGATGGCTAGGCCAAAGTAGCTAATTCTTTTTGACTGAGAAATTATTTTGTACTATTACCTAGTTAGTTCATAGTGTTGCTGAGGGTTCGTACCTTTGGTGCTTCACTTGCTCATATTTAGTTAGTTTTACAATGGTTCATTGTGGTCTAGTCTCTGTTTCATTTGTCATTATGTAGCAGATTACTCTGGCTTGCAAAATTCAACATCATAGATTTTTGTACCACCTTGTTGGACTTGTAGCTTTATATAACATTTGAAGTTCACAGGGACTCTTGAATCTAGGTCGATAAGCTTGGCAGCATGCCATAGTTTATTAAGTCCTAATACTTGAAGTTTGTCAAATGCAACTGTGTACGTCCACTCATATTGTACCTTGTTTTATACTTAGAGAGAGGAATCAATGAGAGATTATTTCTTAAATTGAAACCTGATGACAGTAAAAGACTTCAAGGCATTTCTCAAGCCACCATTGACCAATTGGAGGATCTTCAAGAAAATTTGGGGGAAAAATAATTTAAACAGTTAGTTTATTCTGATGTGCATTGTAGTTTAGTTTTACAGTTACACATTACATTATTGCTATATTGCCGTTGTTTTAGAACGTTCACATAGTTTATTATACATTATTTCTGTATGCATAGCTAAGTCTAATAAAGAGTTAACCATTTTTAAAAAAGCGAGAATAAGCATTTCATATTGAATGGGAACGACTGACAAGAAAGTAAACAGAATTATCAGTTTTGATTCCGAAGTAGCCTTACACAAATATTTGATTTCATGAGTAATAGCTATTAACACTTTATTCTGTTATGTTTTTTGTTCCGTATTTTTGTTGTTGTTGTTTTGTTTTTTAACAGAGAGACTAAAAGTGAGAAATAAAAGGAGTAATATTTCATTAAGTTGTGGTTTGGTGGTTTGGTAGAGGGTTTCATTACACTCAATACAGGTGAAACTGGATGGTAATAGGACGTCCTTGTAGGAGTTGACATTTATAGCTAAGCAGCTGCTGCTGCTTAAGGAACTACCAATCATCAGTCAATGCTTTACAGTTAAACCTCTGAACAGTGGACACCATGGGGGGCAGCCAATGTGTCCACTGTACAAAAATTGTCCTCTATCAGAGTTTTGCTAAATAGTGTGAGGTTTAACAAAAAAGTATAATGAAAAAATCTATATTGCAAATAATTATGGAAGTGTTATTGGGGATAGCGATGATAATTTTTAATAAATTGAGTCAACAGTTTCACCAACAGTGAAAGTGAAATGTTCCCTTTACTTTCCAAAAATCGCTGGACGTCTTTCAAATATTCACATGCCTCGTTGTATGTTTTAAGTTTATGGTCCTGTTCTTCCATTTTGTCATCTTCATCTTCACTGCTATCTTTTCCAACTTCATTGACTTCATTTGCACATAGTGATTGAAGAAAGTCTTCCTCCCATTCATCATCAGATGAACTAAAGTCTGTGGCTACATACTGGGATATCACATTCTCCATTAATGTATTCTTCCATACTGGGATATCACATTCTCCATTAATGTATTCTTCCATTGAGCAAGCTTCTCCATGCTCCACAGTTTACACATCAACTCATATAACCCATCAACTTCAGAGAATGGATCCTCATCTATTAAGTTGGCAACAAACGGACCGAGTGTTATCAGAATCCCAGCTTTAGCAAAACATTTCTGAATTGTAAATTCCTTGACCTCTGACCATGCAAGAGCTACCCATCTTATTGCAACTAGAACATTCCTGGATTACTACTTGTGAAGCATTACTGCATTCATCAATAATTTAGCTATAACAAACTTTAAGAAATGTTTACGATAATAAGTTTTATAACTTTTAATAATCCCCAGGTCTAGAGGTTGCAACTTGGATGTAGTATCAGGTGGAAGAAAGCAGAGAGAAATATTGCTAGACTGACATTTCAATTCTTCAGGATGACAACCTGCATTGTCAAGCAATAGCAATTTTACGGTTTGTATTTGCTCAATCGAGAATTTAATTTAGTTAAAACAGATTTTATAATCTCCCCATCAATTCAAGATTTTTTTGGCCTGCAGCTAGTAGCTAGCTAATCAACAGGTAATTGTGTTTCATTGAACTGCTTCAGACTCCTGGGCTTGTCATACTTCCAAATCACCTCAGGCTTTTCTTTATGCCCAGATGCAGACACAAAAAAACAACACTGTAAATCGTAGCTTGCTCTGCTTGCCACCTTTACATTGACTACCCTTCACTCCAAATCCTCAGTTGGCAATGTTTTCCAAACTAGCCCAGTTTCCTCCATGTTCCATATATTCTCCCTTTCACACCCAGCAACAATGGTGGAACTCTTTCTATCCATGATTGAACTGTTGCACCATTTACAGTGACTTTTAATCTTGTTAGTTTTATTCAATTGTTCAAGCCAGCCGTTTGAACCTTTAAGCTCAGGCTATCCAAGAGCAACTGCTATCTTCTTGGCTTTCTCTACTAGTTGAAGTCCCTTAGGATGTATGTTTTTAGAACAAGTTATGCT